>Ga0256827_10001140_pt1 | contig 16863 bp, 12 predicted proteins | sample CV84metaG_FD_185977 | JGI IMG/M metagenome (GOLD analysis project Ga0256827, IMG submission 185977) | Hydrothermal vent microbial communities from East Pacific Rise, Pacific Ocean - CV84 | ecosystem: Environmental > Aquatic > Marine > Hydrothermal vents | place: Pacific Ocean: East Pacific Rise... | reverse complement strand
GTATATATACCATATATATATGGTTTAACCATAGGAGAATTAGCTTTAATGTTAAATAACGAAGGATTGTTAGAAAATAAGAGAAAATGTAACATTCAGGTTGTAAAGATGGAAGGTTGGAGTAGAGATATGACTTTTGGTGAAACCGGATTACAATGGGTGCCAACATCTCCACATATTCCAACTTGGGAGACAGCATTTTATTATGCAGCTACAGGTATAATCGGAGAGTTAGATCCAAGTATGATAGGTATAGGATATACATTGCCTTTTAAAACCTTAGTTACAGAGAATATTGATGCGTATAAATTAGCAAATTCCATGAATAATCTAAAATTAAATGGAGTCAGGTTTAGACCAATATATTTTAAACCATATTATAAAGCAAAAAAAAGTGTAGAATTACAAGGAGTACAAATTCATATAACTGATTTTAATAAAGTTAATTTAACTGAGATACAGTTTTTGTTTATTCAAGAAGCAAAAAAAATAGATAGTAGTTTTGATATATTTACATATAATAAAAAAAAATATAGGATATTTGATTTGGTTTGTGGTTCTGATGTGTATAGAAAAAAGTTAATGGCAACTTATAATTATAAAGAAATGAAGAGCTTATGGAATAAAGATATAAATGCATTTAAAGTAAAATCATCAAACTATTATCTGTATGAATAAAATTATTTTAAATTAATATTTTTACTCAATTTGTTAAATCTACTTTTAAAGGCAGGGTTATTATAAGGTATTTGATCTTTTATTAAAATAAACACTTCATCTTTTAGTTCCGGATATCTGGGTAGAATATTAAAAATTAAGCTCATACAGTTTGCTTTTATTGCAACAGGTGTTTTATCAGATTCTATTTTTAGCATACAAAATTCAAATAATACACCCTCATGTTTTGTTATATTGTGTAACATTAGAATTTTTGTAATAATTCGTAACGAGCCTTCTATCTTAACATTATATAATTCAGATATAATAATACCAATGTATTTTTGTAATGGTTTATTGAGTTTTGTCGATAAAATTTCCAATACCCAAAAAGCTCGTATAGATACTTTATTATTGTGCTGTAGGGCTAATTTTAGCAGAATAGGTACAAGGTTGTTGTCATCTATAAGCATTTGACAAACTAAATCGATATTTCGTCTCGACATTTCTGACATTAACTGCTTTTCCACCCTCTTTAACAAATCATTATTCATATTAACAATATAATGAAATAATAATTTTATTTAGAAATATTATGTTTTTAAATAAAAAAAATGTTACTTTGAAACTCTAAAAACTTTTAGAGTGTTTAAAGTTTACAAAGTTTATAATGGAAAGAGATAAAATAATAGAAACAGCAGTTGTTCTTTTTAAGAGATATGGTATTAGGGCAAATACAATGGACGATATTGCAAAAGAATCCGGAATATCAAAAAAAACACTATATCAAAACATTTCAGATAAAACAGAGCTTATAAAAGGAGTTATTGATTTTGAGTATAACCTTATAGAACAATCATTAAAAAATATAAAAGAACAAGCACAAGATAATGTTGAAGAGTTAATATTAGTAAATGCATTAATTATTAATTTCTTAAAAGAGATAAATCCCGTAGTAGTAAGTGATTTGCAAAAATTGTATCAAGACTTACATACAAATTCAAGAAAGGTGTTTAGAGAGCTTTTTTTCAATTTTATTATAAATAGCATAAAAAACGGAAAGAATAATAAGTTATTTAGAGAAGATATTGATGAAAAATTAATCACAGAATTGCACACCGATAGAATAGATAAAATGCAAGAGTTATCAAGTTTTTGGGGCGCATCATCAGATGCAATAAAAAAAATAAGAGAAATGATAACATATTACTTAAGAGGTTTGGTTACAGATAAAGGAGAAAAATTACTAAATAAACATTTAACCAATTTTGATAATTATATTAATTGATTTAATAGAAGAAGGAGTATAGATATGAAAAAATTAAAGCTGTTAATGTTAATTATTATTACATTTTTAATGAGTAACATAAATGCACAAGTAGACACAACTTATAAGTTTACATTACAGCAAGCACAAGATTATGCTATAAAGAACTTTTTTTTAAGTAAAAATGCTGAATTAGACGTAAAAGCTGCACGAAAAAAGATGTGGGAAACAACAGCAATGGGATTGCCTCAGTTAAATGGAAAAATGGATTATTCGTATATTCCGGATATTCCGGAGGTTAATTTTCCACAAACATTAATGGGAGTTAATAAAGGAGCTAATGAGCCAATAGTTGGAGGCGATTTTAGAGATCCAAACTTTTATTCAGTGGTGCCAGGCAGATCGGTTAAAATGGGAGTAACAAATAATATAACATATTCCGTTGTACTTACACAGTTAATATTTAGTGGAGAGTATCTTGTTGGATTACAGGCAACAAAGGTTTATATGCTATTTTCAGAAGAAAATTATGACAAAGTAAAAATTAATATTAAAGAAAACGTAGCCAGTTCATATTATGCATTATTAATATTAAAAGAGAATAAATCGGTATTAAAAGAGACATTAGATAATTTAAAATTAAATTATGGATATACTAAAAAGTTTTACGAACAAGGTCTTGTTGAAGATACAGACGTAGACCAACTTAATTTAACAGTAAAACGTACCGAAAATAGTTTGCGTAATGTTGAAAATCAGATAGAGTACTTATCTAAATTATTTAAATATCAGATAGGTGTAAATGTAGATACAAAAATAGAGATGACTGATAGTATTAATCAACTACTCGAAAAAAATATTATTGAACCTACCAGTTATAAATTTAAGTTAGAAGACCATATAGACTATAAATTACTAGAGACGCAAGAAAGATTAAAACATTTAAATTTAAATGTTAATAAATCATCTTTTTTACCAACAGTATCCGGATTTTATCAATATAAAGATCAAGTTAATACCCCGGATTTTAATACAAACATAAAACATATAGTAGGTGTTAGTTTATCTCTGCCAATATTGTCTAGTGGTATGCGTATGGCTAAAGTCTCACAAGCTAAAATAGAGTTTGACAAAGCATCAAATATGAAACAGCAAGAGGCTGTTAGGCTTACATTAAAATCAAAACAAAGCATGTTTGACTATAATACAGCTTTAGCAAATTATTATAACGAATATGACAACATAAATTTATCTAAAAAAGTATTAGATAAAGCAACAATTAAGTTTAAGGAAGGAATGGTATCATCTTTAGATTTATCACTTTTTAACAATCAATATTTACAAGCACAATTATCTTATGCTAAAGCAATCCAGGATTTACTTGTTAAGAAAATTGCTTTGGATAAAGCATTTAATAAACTTTAATATAATTAAAAAAAAAGATATGAAAACATCATTAAAGGTATTAATATTATTAATAACATTTGTTAGTTGTAGTAACCATAAAAGCAGTTATGATGAATTAACTTACAAAAGAGACTCTTTGCAAGATTTGTTATATAAAACAACATTAGACATTAACAAAGTAAACTTATCTATAAGTGATATAGATACAAGTTTAGATATTAATGAAAAGGTTATAATGAAAAAGATTATAAATGAAAAAACAAAAATTGCTAAAATAGAAAAAGATATTAGGCTATTAGAAAACAAACTATATTCAAAAGATAATGAGGATAAAAATATTCCGGTAGAAATAAAAACAATTGATTATGAATTATTTAATCATTATTTTATAGTTTTTGGAAACGTTGAGGCTGAAAAATATGCAAAATTATCACCTGAAATGGGTGGTAGAGTTGAAAAAATATATGTAGAAGAAGGAGAAAGAGTAGAGAAAGGCAGGTTATTATTAAAAATAAATACAGATGCAATAGATAAACAGATTGCAGGCGTTAAGTCAAGCCTAAGTTTTGCAACAAGTAATTACAATAAGCAAAAAAGCTTATGGGAACAGAAAGTTGGTTCTGAAATACAGTTTTTACAAGCAAAAACAACAAAAGAGGGGTTAGAATCACAATTAAAATCATTAGAAGCCAAAAAGAGAATGGCACAATTAAAGGCTCCCTTTGAAGGTATAGTTAATAAAATATATGTAAAGAAAAGTGAAATGGCAGGACCTCAATTCCCTGCTATAGAATTTGTTAACCTAAGTAAGATGATTATAAGAGCAAATGTTTCTGAAAAGTATATAAGCAAGGTTAAGAAAAATCAAGTTGTAGAACTTTTATTTTCATCTATACCTGAATTTAAAAAGCAAATACCAATTACAAGAGTGTCAAATGTACTTAATCCTAAAAGTAGAACTTTTGAAGTAGAACTCAAATTTAATAATAAAAATGAAATGATTAAGCCAAATATGGTATCTACGATTAAAGTAAATGATTTTTCAACAAAAAAAGCATTTGTGATACCTTCATTGGTAATAAAAAAAGATATATCCGGCGATTATGTTTACGTTGCAGTAAATAAAGATTCTAAAAATATTGTAGAGAAACGACAAGTGGTTGCAGGAAAATCTTACGAAGATAAAACAATGATAACTCAAGGATTAAGTATTGGAGATAAGGTAATTGTAAAAGGATATAATTTTGTAAGTGCAGGAATGCCGGTTACAATAAAATAGGTTAGTAATTTAATAGATTATGGCAGATAATAATAAAACAACTAAATACAGAGAGTTTAAATTAACTACTCTCGCATTAAAAAATAAAAATACAGTATTTTTATTAACCTTAATATTATTAATTTTTGGAGCAAATTCGTATGTTAACTTACCAAAAGAATTATATCCGGAAATAGTATGGCCTCAAATAGTTGTTAACACCGTTTATCCCGGAAATTCACCGGAAGATATAGAAAATCTTATAACCAGACCTCTTGAAAAAGAGTTGGAAAATGTTAGAGGTGTTAAAGATGTTACATCAATATCGTATCAAGATGTATCTATGATATTTGTCGAATTCACAACAGATGTTGACCTTGAAGATGCTTTACGAAGAGTTAAAGATGCTGTTGATGTTGCAAAAAATGATTTACCTACAAGCAATGAATTAAAAGGTCCAAATTCTTTTGATATAGATTTTTCAGAATTTCCTATTTTAAATATAAATTTATCAGGAGATTACAGTATAGAAGAGTTAAAAAAATATTCAGAATATTTAGAAGATAAGTTAGAGAGTATTAGTGAAGTTTCAAAAGTAACTATTCAAGGAGTAAATGAAAGAGAGATAAAGATTAATGTTGATTTAATAAAATTACAAGCATATAATCTGGGATTTAACAATATAACAAAAGCAATACAAGGTGAGAATATATCCATGTCAGGTGGCGAAATATTACTAGGACAAACACGTCGAAATATAAGAGTTGTTGGAGAATTTGAGAATATTAAAGATATAGAAGATATTATTGTAAAAAATAAAAAAGGAAATATAGTATATCTTAGAGATGTTGCAGAAGTTATAGATGGTTACGAAGAGCCTAAAAGTTATGCAAGATTAAATCAAAAATCAGTAGTATCTATACAGGTAGTTAAAAAAGGAGGAAAAAACTTACTATCAACAACAAAACAAGTATTTGATATATTAAAAAAGGCTCAATATGATAAAATATTACCTGAAGATTTAAAAATAACAATAACAAACGACCAAAGTGAGCAGGTAAAAATGCAACTTCATAACCTTGAAAATAGTATGATAATGGGAGTTATATTTGTTGTAGTTGTACTGTTTTTCTTTTTAGGAACACGTAATGCTCTTTTTGTAGGAATGGCCATACCATTATCAATGATGATATCATTTGTTATAATTGAAGCTATAGGATTTAGAATAAATATGATTGTACTATTTTCTTTAATATTAGCATTAGGTATGTTGGTAGATAATGCAATTGTTGTTGTTGAAAACATATATCGTTTTGTAGATGAAGGGTTTGGAGCATGGAAAGCAGCACGGCTAGCAGTAGGAGAGGTTGCTGTACCTATAATTGCATCAACAGCAACAACACTAGCCGCATTTTTTCCTCTTATATTTTGGGAAGGTATTATGGGGGAGTTTATGAGTTATTTGCCTGTTACATTAATAATTGTTCTCACATCATCATTATTTGTTGCTCTCGTAATAATACCGGTATTTTCAGCAACATTTATTAAAGTAAATAATAAAAACAAAGGAATATCAAAAAAACAAAAAACATTAGGCATATATGTGTCATCTGCAATGGTGATATTAGGTGTTTTTATGCTTTTAATGAATAATACAATTATAGGTAACTTGTTAATGTTTTTTGGATTTATAGGATTTGCTAATATGATATTCTTACATAAAGCAGAATTGTGGTTTCAAGAAGTATTTTTGGTAAAATTAGAGAGGGCATATGAGAGATTATTACGATTATCATTAAATGGTCGTAATGTATTATATTTCTTTTTTGGGACAATTGCTTTAATGATGATTACAATAAAAGTTTTTTTCTCAAGTATGCCGGATATATTATTATTCCCTAATGGAGACCCTAATTATATAAATATAGTTGTAGAGCTACCTGTAGGGACAGATATAACAGGAACAAATGAATTTGTAAAAACATTAGAAGCAGACATAACAGATTTATTAATAAAAGAAGGAGCATTAATACAAAATGACACAAATAGTGTAGTTGAGTCTATCTTGTCAACAGTAGGGAAGGGAAATCCTAGAGACTTTACTTCAAGTTCATTACCTAATAAAGCACTTCTAACGATTAGTTTTATAGATTATGAATTAAGAGGTAATATTAATACATCTAAAATAATGCAAGATATAAGCGATTATCTTCTAGGTAAATATCCGGGAGTTGAGCTTGAGGTAACAAAAGATGAGAAAGGCCCACCAACAGGTAAACCCATAAATATCGAGATTATAGGAAATGATTTCGATAAACTAGTATATTTAGCAGATACAATAAAAAACTTTATTGAATTAGCAGATATTGATGGGATAGAGGGACTTAAAATGAATATAAGCACTCAGCAACCAGAATTATTAATACATATAGATAGAGATAAAGCACAAAGGTTTGGCTTAAGTACAGGTATGATTTCTATGACATTAAGAAATGCTCTATTTGGTAAAGAAGTCTCAGAATTTAAGGTCGGTGAAGACGAGTATCCAATACAAGTACGTTTAAAAGATGAATATCGTTATAATTTATCTGCTTTAGAAAATATGAATTTAACAGTATTTGGCGACGGCCCACCAGTGCATATACCATTATCTGCAGTAGCAGAATTTGAATATTCAACAACATTTAACTCTGTTCGTAGAAAAAATCTTAATAGAGTTGTAACACTTTCGTCAAATGTTATTGAAGGGTATAATGCAAATACAATAAATATGCAAATAGCATCATTAATGGAGAATTTTAAAATGCCAACAGGATATACTTACGAATTTACGGGAGGACAGCAAGACCAAAAAGAGTCATCAGATTTTTTGGCCAAAGCAATGCTAATAGCACTTGCACTTATAATGTTAATATTAGTAACACAATTTAATTCATTAATACGAACCGTAATAATTATGGCAAGTATATTATTTAGCACAATAGGAGTATTTGGTGGACTGTGGGCGTTTAATATGGATTTTATAATAATAATGACAGGAATAGGTATAATATCATTAGCAGGAATAGTTGTAAATAACGCTATTGTTTTAATCGATTATATAGATATATTAAAAAGTCGTAAACGAAAAGAAAATGGATTTGATGAAAATGACTTTTTACCGGTAAATATTGCAACAGAATGTATTATACAAGGAGGAAAAACAAGATTAAGACCCGTTTTATTAACAGCTATTACTACAATATTAGGTTTGATACCTATGGCAATAGGTATGAATTTTGACTTTGAAGGATTATTAAGAAATTACGACCCAAATATATATTTTGGTGGAGATATGTCTATAATGTGGAGTCCAATGAGTTGGACTGTTATATTTGGATTAACATTTTCAACATTTTTAACACTAATAATCGTTCCTGTAATGTATAGAATGACAACCATAGCTCAAAAAATGATAATAGATTTTACTAATAAATTTAAAGATATAAAGAGTGAATAACCATTGAAAGCATTGTAAATCAAAATAATCTTTTGATATTTGCAATAAAAAAAATAAAGTGGGAAGAGGAAAAAGAAAAAAACCGTTTATAGAGAGTGCCGAAATTACAGGAGTGGCTGCAGAAGGTAAAGCAATAGCAAAGTATAATGATAAAATTGTATTTGTACCATTCGCAGTACCGGGAGACATAGTTGACTTACAAGTAACAAAAAAACGAAAAAACTTTATGGAAGCACGAGTAGTGAAATTCCATAAATATTCATCGGTTAGAGAAGATGCCTTTTGTAGTCATTATGGTGTGTGTGGAGGGTGTAAATGGCAAATATTACCATATAAAGAGCAATTAAAATACAAACAACAGCAAGTTGTTGATTCATTAACAAGAATAGGGAAAATTAATCTCCCAGCAATAAGTGATATTATATATGCAGACAACACAAAATATTATAGAAATAAATTAGAATACACATTCTCATCTCACCGTTGGTTAACATTCGAAGAAATGGACCAAGATAATAAAGATATGAATGCTTTAGGTTTTCATATACCGGGGATGTTTGATAAAATTGTAGATATAGAGCATTGTTATTTACAACCGGAACCTAGCAATAAGATACGTTTAGCAATAAAGCAATTTGCAATAGATAATAATTATACATTCTATAGTCAGAGAAATAACGAAGGATTATTCCGAAATATTGTTATAAGAACATCAACAACAGAGGAGGTTATGGTAATTGTTATCTTTGGAAAAGATAGCAAAGAGGAGATAGATAAAACAATGCAATTCTTAGATAATGAATTTAGTAACGATATAACATCATTGAACTATATAGTTAACTTAAAATTAAACGACTCATTTTCAGATTTAGAAGTTATAAATTATTCAGGGACACCGCATATAACAGAAAAAATGGAAGATTTGACATTTAATATAGGTCCCAAATCATTCTATCAAACAAATTCACAACAAGCCTATAAGTTATATTCAGTTGTTAGAGATTTCGCATCATTAACAGGAGTAGAAAATGTATATGATTTGTACACAGGTACAGGAACAATAGCTTGTTTTTTAGCAGCTAATAGTAAAAAAGTTGTAGGTATAGAGTACATAGAAGAGGCAATAATAGATGCAAAACATAATGCAGAGATAAACAATATAAAAAATACAACATTCTTAGCAGGAGACATGAAAGATGTGTTAAATGCAGATTTTATAGATAAATATGGTAATCCCGATGTTATAATAACAGACCCTCCTAGAGCAGGTATGCATACAGCAGTAATAGATGTTATAATAAAAAGCTCACCTCAAAAAATTGTTTATGTGAGCTGTAACCCGGCAACACAAGCTCGCGATTTAGAGCTGTTAGATTTACATTATAAAGTAGATAAAGTTCAACCGGTAGATATGTTTCCTCATACACATCATATTGAAAATGTAGTCCTTTTGGTAAGACGATAAATATTTCACATTTAATATATTAAAAAACATATCTAAATATAGATTTTTAATATAGTTTTTATATTTTTGGCACTTAGATGTTTTCTAACATAAGATATTTATAATAAATGGCTAAAAAAAACATTACTTGTATACAATGTTTTAATGCTCCTCAGGCAATATTTTCTGCTCTTACCCCAGAGCAAAAAAAGTTTGTTATGGATAAGCAGTCTTGTGCATACTACAAAAAAAACGATGTACTATTTTATGAAGGAGAAGAACCTATGGGATTATGGGTTCTCTGTGAAGGAAAAGTAAAAGTGTTTAGAGAAGGTGTTGGACATAGAGAACAAATAGTTAGAATGGTAAAACCCTATGGATTAATGGGTTTTAGAGCTTTATTTGCTAAAGAGCGTCATATAGCAACAACAGTTGCATTAGAAGATACCTTTGTTAGCGTATTACAAGAAAAATATTTAATGAAACTAATTAAAGAAAATAGCGATTTTGCTGTAGGGTTAATACGTTCATTAGCTACAGACTTAGGATTCTCTAATAGAAGAACGGTAGCACTTACACAAAAGCATATTAGAGGTAGATTAGCAGAGTCATTATTATTTTTAAAAGACACATATGGTTTAGAAGGTGATAATGCAACAATAAAAATATACCTATCTCGTGAAGATATTGCAAATCTTTCAAATATGACAACATCAAATGCAATACGAACATTATCGACTTTTGCAAGTGAAAATGTAATTTATATTAGCGGAAGAAAAATAAAAATATTAGATTTAGATAAATTACAAAAAATAAGCTCTTTGGGATAAAAATACAATTAAAGTGTATTTTTTTAATATTAGTTGTTAATTTTGAGTTAATTAACTGTTTTTAATTTTATATTTGTAAATTAATTATAAAAAGATTAAATAATAATTGAGAAGCTGTATGGCAAATAAAATAAAAAATGCATTAATATCTGTTTATCATAAAGATAACCTTGAAAGAATAGTTAAAGAATTAGATAAACTTGGAGTAGGAATAATATCGACCGGAGGTACTTATTCTTTTATTAAAGAATTAAATATTTCGGTAACACCGGTAGAGGACTTAACAACATACCCATCAATACTTGGAGGTAGAGTAAAAACATTACACCCTAACATCTTTGGAGGAATTTTATCAAGAAGAGATAATAATACAGATAAAGAACAATTAGAGGAATATAATATAAAAGAGATAGATTTAGTTATAGTAGATCTATATCCATTTGAAGATACCGTAGCAAGCAAAGCTCCGGAACAAGATATTATAGAAAAAATAGATATTGGAGGAATATCATTAATAAGAGCAGCTGCAAAAAATTATAAAGATGTTCTTATTGTGAGTTCTATGGAACAGTACGATGATTTATATGAATTGTTGAAAACTCAAAATGGAGAAACAACAATAGAACAAAGAAGACAATTTGCAAGAGAGGCCTTTAATGTTTCGTCTCATTACGATATGGCAATATTTAATTACTTTGATAATGATGATAAGACAACATTTAAAGTAGATTTTAACAATAAGATGGAGCTTCGTTATGGAGAAAATCCTCATCAAAAAGCTGCTTTTTATGGAGATTTTGATGCAACATTTGAGGTGTTGGGAGGAAAGGCAATAAGCTACAACAATTTATTAGATATAGATGCTGCAGTTAATTTAATAGATGAATTTTCAGGCAAAACAACATTTGCAATTTTAAAACATAATAATGCTTGTGGAATAGCATCAAGACCAAAACTTGTTGATGCGTGGAAAGAGGCATTATCAGGAGACCCTATTTCAGCATTTGGAGGAATACTCGTAACAAATACAAAGATAGATTTAGAAACAGCACAAGAGATAGATAAAATATTTTACGAAGTTGTAATAGCTCCGGATTACAATAACGATGCTTTAGATTTATTGAAAAAGAAATCTAAGAGAATAGTGTTAATAGATAAAAGAGAAAAGAATACAAAAGGACAACAGTACAGAACACTCTTAAATGGACTATTAGTGCAAGATAAAGATAGTCAAATAGAAGATAAAGATTCTATGAATATTGTAACAAAAGAGAGTCCAACTGCCGAACAGTTTTCAGACTTAGAGTTTGCCCTTAAAATAGTAAAGCATACAAAATCAAATGCTATAGTATTAGTAAAAAATAATAAATTATTAGCAAGTGGTGTTGGGCAAACATCAAGAGTTGATGCATTAAAACAAGCAATAGAAAAGGCTAATAACTTTGAGAATTGGCTTGACGGTGGAGTAATGGCATCAGATGCATTCTTTCCTTTTGCAGATTCAGTAGAGATAGCGAACAATGCAGGTATTAAGGCTGTAGTTCAGCCCGGAGGCTCTGTAAAAGATAAGGATTCAATAGAATATTGTGATAACAATCAAATGTCAATGGTATTTACAGGAGTTAGGCATTTTAAACATTAAAAAATTAGACACTTATAAATTAATATAATGGGATTATTTTCTTTTTTAACACAAGAAATTGCAATTGATTTAGGAACAGCCAATACAATTATCATTCATAACGATAAAATAGTTGTTGACGAACCATCTATTGTTGCAATTGATGTATCGACAAAAAAAATGATAGCAATTGGGGAAAAAGCTCGTCAGATGCATGGAAAAACACACGAACATATAAAAACAATTAGACCTTTGAGAGACGGTGTAATTGCAGACTTTGATGCTGCAGAACGTATGATTCGTGGAATGATAAAGATGATAAATGGTAATAAATCACAACTATTTAGTCCGGCTTTAAAAATTGTAGTTTGTATTCCTTCCGGTTCAACCGAAGTTGAAATAAGAGCAGTACGAGACTCTTCAGAACACGCCGGAGGACGAGAGGTGTTAATGATATACGAACCAATGGCAGCAGCTATAGGTATGGGAGTTGATGTTGAGGCTCCGGAGGGGAGTATGGTTGTAGATATAGGTGGAGGAACAACAGAAATAGCAGTAATATCATTAGGAGGAATAGTATCAAACCAATCTATACGTATAGCTGGAGACGATTTTACTGCAGATATTAGAGAGTATATGAGACATCAGCATAATATTAAAATTGGTGAAAGAACAGCGGAAGATATTAAAATAAACGTTGGTTCAGCATTGCCCGAACTAGATGAGCCACCTGCAGATTATGTGGTTAGAGGCCCTCATCAAATGACAGCATTGCCTATTGAGATACCAATATCATATCAAGAAATAGCACATTGTTTAGATCGTTCAATAAGTAAGATAGAGGCTGCTATTCTTGCAACATTAGAACATACACCACCTGAACTTTATGCAGATATATTTCAAACAGGAATATTTCTTACAGGAGGAGGTGCTTTATTGAGAGGATTGGATAAAAGGTTATCTAAAAAAACAAAAATACCTTTTCATGTTGCTGATGACCCATTGCACGCAGTAGCTAGAGGTACAGGTATAGCACTTAAGAATTCAGATAAATTTTCATTCCTTATTAAATAAAATAAAAACATTCTATTAATTTTAAATGAAAAGTTTATTAAGTTTTATAATAAGATATCATTACTTTATTTTATTTATTTTAATAGAATGTTTTTCAATTACCTTAGTAGTTAATAATAGTGATTACCATAAAGCAATATTTTTAAATTCATCTTCAAATATATCAGGTAGAATGTATGAATATGTACATTCTGTATCCCAATATTTTGATCTAAAAACTACAAATATAAGACTCAATAGAGCATTAGCTCATTTGAAGAGTAGATCAGAAATTGCATATAAAAGAAAAAATGTTGAAGAGTTAAAAAAAACAGACTCATTATACATAAAACAATACTATTTTATACCGGCACAAGTTATAAATAATACAGTAAATAGACAGAATAATTATATAACACTTAATGTAGGTAAAAATCACGGTGTAAAAAAAGAAATGGGAGTCTTTTCATCTGATGGTATTATTGGAGTAGTAAAAGATGTATCGGATAATTACGCATCAGTTATAAGTGTTTTAAATAGAAATTTAAAGATTAGTGCAATGGTAAAGCACTCAGGTTATTTTGGCTCTTTGTATTGGGACGGTATAGATTATCATTATGTAATAATGAAAGATTTACCAAATCACATATCAATATCAAAGGGTGATACTATAATAACTAGTGGATACTCAGCAATTTTCCCTAAAGGAATATTAATAGGCAAGGTTTTTAAAGTTAATGAAATTAAAGAGGGAGCATTTATGTCTGTTTTGGTTGAATTAAGTGCAGATTTTAAGAGGCTTTCTCATGTAATAATTGTAAAAAATCAATTAAAAGAAGAACAACAGAGCATAGAAAAAAATTCAAAATATGATTAGATATTTACCACGAAATATTTTTCGATTTATTTTTCTTGTTTTATTACAGGTATTAGTTTTAAATAATATACAATTTAGTGGGTATATTAATCCATATTTATATGTATTATTTATTTTATTATTACCATTTGAAACACCAGGGTGGTTGCTATTAGTTTTTGCTTTTTTTTTAGGATTGTCAGTTGATATTTTCTCAGATACAATAGGAATGCATGCCTCAGCATCAGTATTTATGGCATTCTTAAGACCATTTGTATTACAATTAATAGCTCCTAGAGATGGGTATGAGATAGGCAAATTGCCACGTGTATATTATTATGGTATAGTGTGGTTTTTTAAATATTCGTTTTTACTTATACTATTACATCATCTGTTTTTATTTTCAATAGAGGTTTTTAATTTTAATTCATATTATCTTATTTTAGTTAGAACATTTTTAAGTGTAATATTTACAACTGTATTAGTAATAATAAGTCAGTATATTATTTTTAGAAAATAATAATATTTTTATAATCAATAGATAATTATTTTTAAAGTATATGAATCCATTTTTAAATAGAAAATATATTATCGGAGGCATATTTAGTTTTATAATATTTATTTATATAATACGGCTTTTTTTTATTCAGGTAATAGACCAGTCTTATAAATTATTTGCATCAAACAATGTACTAAGGTATGTAACACAGTATCCTTCCAGAGGGCTAATCTATGATAGAAATCACACATTACTTGTTTATAATGAAGCTGCTTATGATTTAATGGTTATTCCTAATCAGGTAGAAGAGTTTGATACTTTACAGTTAGGTATTTTCTTACATTTAACAAAGTCTCAGATTATAAAAAAGTTAAATAAGGCAAAAAAATATTCAAGGTATAAATCATCAGTATTTCAGAAGCAAATACCTGCAAAAGATTATGCTCCTTTTCATGAGAAATTATATATGTATAAAGGATTTTTTGCACAAACAAGAATATTAAGAAATTACCCTGAGCAATCAGCAGCTCATGTGTTGGGGTATGTTGGAGAGGTTAGTGGTAAAAAAACAGAATTTGATAATTATTATAAATCCGGAGACTATATAGGTAGGAGTGGTGTAGAAAAATCGTATGAAGAGGTGTTGCGAGGCAAAAAAGGTGTTGAGATATTTTTAGTAGATGTCCATAATAGAATAAAAGGTAGATATAAAAAAGGAACATTAGATACAGCAACTATTCATGGAGGTAATATTGTAATAACAATAGATAACAAACTTCAGAAATATGGCGAGAAGCTAATGCAAAATAAGATAGGTAGTATAGTAGCGATAGAGCCATCAACAGGAGAAATACTTACATTAATATCTGCACCAGCATATAATCCAAGTTTACTCGTAGGGCAAGATAGGTCAAAGTCTTATCAATCTTTACGAAACGATAAACTTAAACCCTTATTTAATAGAGCATTAATGGCTCGTTATCCTCCGGGGTCAACATTTAAAACCGTTAATGCTTTAATAGGATTGCAAGAGGGGATAATAAAGCCATGGACATCATTTCCATGTTCAATGGGATATAATGTTGGTAGATTTCATATGGGGTGTCATAATCATCCTCAAATAAATAGTGTCTCAGAGTCATTACAATATTCATGTAATTCATATTATGCTAATGAGTATAGAAGTATGTTAGATGCTGAAAAATATGGAGGAATTGATAATTCTTTTGAAGTATGGCGAAAGTATTTATTATCTTTTGGATTTGGTAAGAAGATAGGCGTTGATTTGCCTAACGAGGTTAGTGGGTATATACCAACACTAGATTTTTATAAAAGGATTTATGGGCGAAGATTAAAATCATTAAATATAGTATCTAATGCAATAGGTCAGGGAGAATTGCTTATGACACCTATTCAAATGGCAAATATGACAGCAATTATTTGTAATAATGGTTACTATTACACTCCTCATATTATAAAAAAGATTCCTAGTAAATTTAAAGCTAAATTATTACCATTCTTAGTTAAAAAATATGTCGACATTGATACTAAATATTTTAAATATGTAAAAGACGGAATGTTTTTAGCAGTAAATAGCGAAGAGGGTGGTACTGCAAGAATAGCTAGAATGAAAGATATTGAGATTTGTGGAAAGACAGGTACAGCACAGAATCCACATGGGAAAGACCATTCAGTTTTTATAGCATTTGCACCTAAAGATAATCCTAAGATAGCAATATCTGTTTATGTAGAAAATGGAGGATATGGTGCAACTTGGGCTGCTCCTATAGCAAGTTTAATGATAGAAAAGTATTTAACAGATACAGTAAAAAGAGTCTGGTTACAGAATCATGTATTAAATGGAAATTTGATTAATAGTGGAACAAAAGAGTAGTATTTGGCAGAATTTAGATTGGGTTACTGTAGGTTTGTATTTACTTTTAGTAACATTGGGTTGGTTTAATATATATTCAGCTGTTTATACCGAAGAACAATCGCATGTTTTCGATTTTTCATTAAGGTATGGAAGGCAGTTGATATGGATATTTGCATCAATAGGTATTATTTTTACTGCATTAATTCTCGACAGTAAATTTTATTCAGCATTTTCATTAATTATATATATAGCAGTAATATTAATGTTGATTGGTGTGCTTATTGTAGGAAAAGCAACAAACGGAGCTACATCTTGGTTTGCTATAGGGCCATTTAAATTTCAGCCTTCAGAATTTGCAAAATTTGCAACATCATTAGCTGTAGCGAGTTATCTAAGTAAATATAATTTAAAACCAAATAAGTTAAAAACGTTAATACAATTTTCTATTATCGCCTTGTTACCTTCAATACTAATCTTATTACAGAATGACACAGGTTCAGCATTAGTGTTTTTTATTTTTTTCTTAGTTTTCTTTAGAGAAGGAATGCCTTTAGCTTATCTTTTAGTTGGATTTCTAACAATGATACTTTTTGTAT
>Ga0256827_10001139_pt1 | contig 16864 bp, 16 predicted proteins | sample CV84metaG_FD_185977 | JGI IMG/M metagenome (GOLD analysis project Ga0256827, IMG submission 185977) | Hydrothermal vent microbial communities from East Pacific Rise, Pacific Ocean - CV84 | ecosystem: Environmental > Aquatic > Marine > Hydrothermal vents | place: Pacific Ocean: East Pacific Rise... | reverse complement strand
GAAAAATGAAAAAAGATAAGCTATAGCGATTAATCCGAATAATTGTGTTGTATTTACTTGATATTTATTTTGATTCATGATTTGCCTTAAAATTTATGAATAATTATAGCTTAATCTCTTAAGCTTTGATATATTTTTTTGAGAAAGTATTTTGGAAACAATCTTATAATTGTTCGTACAGTTGTATTTTTGATATATTCAAAAAAATTAATATACCCCATATTATATACTTCATTTTGAAAAGCTATTTCATTCTTAGCATAGTATATTCCACTTCGTCTTTCTAATTGACTATAACCTGCACGCATATTAACTAAAGGTTCTTGTATGTTATAAATTTTTAATCCTGCATGAATAGCTCTTACCCATAAATAATAATCTTCAAAACCAGGCATAATTTTATAACTCCCTACCTCTTCTATCTTTAACTTTTTATACATAACAGATGGATGGTTTAAAGGATTACGTTTTTTAGAAAATGCTATAATTTCTCTATACTTCTCAGGAACACGCCTATAGCCAACAATCTCATTTTCATCTTTATCAAATTCACTTACCCATGAACTACAGATATCAATATCTTTCATTTCAAAGATTTTTACTTGCTTCTCAAATCTTTTTGTATGCGCAATATCATCCGTATCCATCCTCGCAACTAAGGGGTATATACATTGAGATAAACCTATATTTAAAGCCTCCCCTAATCCAACATTGTTTTCTAATGAAGTAATTTTTAAAATATCTTTTAAATATTCTTTCCATATTTTTATTACAAAATACAGTTCATCTGTCAATTTTCCATCCTCAACCAAAACTATTTCATTTGGCTTAATCGTTTGTTCGTCCCAAATTGACTGCATACATCTATTAAAATTTTCTGCTTTTTCTTTATGATAAATAGATAAAAGTACTGAAAACTTCATAATACATCCTTCTGATAAACATTTAATTCTTGATCTTTCTTTATCATCCCAAATATTTCTTTTAAACTATCTTTTATAATCATTTTTGAATTTGTTCCATTAGTATATACTTGTAAAAAATCAGCTAAATCTACATTTTCTATATGAAGATTAAAGATATAACAATCTCTATTAAAAAATGTAAAATTCTCAATAATACTACTTGTATATAAAATAGGATATTTTACCTCTCTAGGTATAGTTCCAAAAACATAAAAACAGGAATCTATCTTGTAATCATAATAATCTTTAGGATGTTTTTGTATAAAAACATCTTTAGGTTTATGTATCTCAAAGAATTGCTGAATACTCTTTTGCATACTTTCAATAGGTTGAGTATAGATAACAATATTAAAATATCTATTTGTTTTTTGATTTAAAAAATCTATTTTATAATTATTAATATAAAGTTGTCCCAAATAATTCTTATTTCTCAATAGTTTTTCATATCGTTCATGATATAGTATTAATGTATTTTTAACCTCTGGAATACCTATATAACCTATATGCTCTCCATGAATAACACCATGTTGTACTTCAAAAGAATGTAAACTATTTACAAATTTTTCTCCCATTGGGATAACTGAACCTGAATATATTTTTTTATTCTTTTTACTTAAAATGAATGATAATAATTTTAAGAAAACTGCATCTCCTATAGCAATCTTAATATATTTTTTTAAGAGTTTATCATAGCCTTTTTTCTTCAATAACTTCATCATTTTATAATACTTATAATAAAAAAATATATATGATACTTTACGGCTGAGTAAACGAAATAGATTAAAAAAATCACTACTTATATAGTCTGAGTCAGAAAATATTTTTTCTTGTTCTTTATTTAAAAAAAGTATCTTTTTACGGGAGGGATCATGTTTATATATCTCTAATATTTCAGTACGTTCCATTAGAAAAAAAACTTTATCATACTTATTTTGTGTAAACAAAAAATGTATTGTACCTATAAAACTTTTATACATTTCAAAAACTGTAGGATATACTAATCTTCTATTTACATTAATCGCCGTACTTAAGAGAGGTTCCCTACAATGTATCCAAAAAGGATACGAAAATAGTGTATAATCCCAAACCGAGTTTTCTTTTTCAAACGTAAGTAACTCTATTATAGAAAGTTGTTTATTCACCTCTCACCTCTAATAATTTATTTGCTATTTTTAAATTTGCACCATCAGGAAATATTTCTTTACATTTACTATATTGCAAAAAAGATAATTTTTCCAATACATGTTGATGCATATATTTACCTAAATCTTCTAAGTCGTCTAACCTTTCATAAAGTTTCAACTCTATCAAATCATGTGTAAGAACCCCATTTTTAGCAGAGTAATGAAAAGGCAAAGACTTTTTATACGATTTATACGTTCTATATGGAGAAATATCAAAGATAGGAATTTGTCTACTTAACAAAAGTAATGGTGCTGTTGAGAATAAAGTGAAACATGCACTCAAAGGCTCATCCATATTATTTAAGCTCTCTTCATACTCTATTGTATTTTTATATTTATTTTGTATATTTCTCCATTTAGAAAGCCTTTTATCTCTAGGATGATGCTTTATTAGAACTGTATATTTCATATCATTTAAAGAACTTAATAGTTTCTCAAAAACATTATATGCATCCCCATAATTAAACCCAAACATAGGATTACAATCCCGTGTAATAATAAGTACTTTCTTAATATCTGTATTAAAAAGACTATCTAACTTATAATTGACATCAAATATTGGTGCACCTGATGCAAAAAAAACATCTTTATATGATGCATGTTTTTTTACGATATCTGATAATTCAGAGTTCTCTAACCATAAATCACATGCCACCTCTTTTATTGGCTCTCTTGGACAAGATGGGTGCATTCTACTTAAACCTACCGCATGTGGGAAAATAACATTTTTTGTCTTTTTACTATTTCTTTCATATTTTTTTAGCATAAAACTATCTTTTAAGTTATAGTCTCTAAAAATAAAGTCATAAGATATAGATGTACGGAAAAATATGTACGGGAATATTCCCCGTATTTTATCAAATATAGTTCTTAATATTTGAAATAAAAGAAAAGAATATCTCTTACTTCGTCCCAAAACACGATTTAAAAAAACATCTACTTTATATACATATACATCTATATCGGACTTACTATTTATAAGTATAATATTTTTTTTATTCAATCCATATTGTTTTATAATATCAAGTTTTTTCTTATAACTATTTCCTGGACCATTTAAAAAAATATGAAAATTAAAATTCTTAGCTTCTTGAGATTTCATAAAAGGGGCTATCCAATCTAACTCACCTAAAGAATCATTAATGTAAATTAAAATATTTTTCATCTCTCTATTTTTTCCTTATTACTATAATAAAAATACCCTATATATTTCACAAAAATTGACCATAGAAACGTCAACATAACCAGTATTGAAACTCTATATAATGCTGTAAATTCCATAGTATGCGTATAAAAAATCCATGACAACACTAAAAAGACTATTAAAACAGATACATTTGACCATACAATGTATTTATCTCTTCGTGCTGCGTACAAATACGTACCGGGGTGACTTCCTATAAGCGTCAAAGACGCCGTAATCAAAATAATATAAAAAGCTTCATAATGTTCAAAGTATTCACTTTTTCCAATCCAGGTAACCACATAAGGCATGAAAAAATACAATCCTAGTATCATCAAGATAATAGAGAAACTCAACTCTTTAAAAAACTGATTCATTAGTCTCTTAAAAAGTAATTTATCCTTTTTATGATATGCAGTAATAATTTTCGGTGTGGAAAAAACAATAACACCCGCATGAATAAAAGCTGTTGCACCAACTGTTAAACTACTATAAAATACATATACACCTACTATATTTATATTAGACATTTGTTCTAATAAGAACTTATCCCCTGTAGAAATTAATCGAAAAGAGAGTGTCCCCAATATAAAAAGTACACCTACCTTATATCCTTTTATGATCCAAGAATAAGAAGGAGTTATTAAAGTCCAATTTTTAATAGATTTTTTTATAACCCATATGCCATAAAGAATAGAACAAATACCTCCTATAACCCATGCATACAAAACCGTTTCTAAATTTTTATAACCATCTACATAAATTAGTAATGGTAACATAAAAATAATCCATATACCAGAACGTAAAAAAAGTACAAAACTTGCTGAAAGTTGTTTTTGCATCGTATTGAGTAACCTATTTTGTTCAATGGATATATGCTCAATAACAAATAAAGTTAAAAACCAAGTAAAATATTGTTTAGGTAAAAAACCATAGCCATTAAGAATAAAAGAAAAAGGAATAGCCACTAAATACAGTGGTATATATGCATACAGTTGATTTAAAATAATCTCAGACCATCTATCATTGTCTACTGATAAGAGCTCTCTATTTGAATAGGTATAATAATCAAAACCTACAAATAAAACAGCAAAGCTAATGGCTGCCACCAACAAACCATAAGTTCCCAATTCTGAAGCTGGTAATAATTTAGCAAGTATCATTACCAAAATAAAACGACTTAGCATCGAAATAGCTCGGATGCCCATATTTAGAATTTTAAGAGATGCTGGAGAATCTAGTTTTAATTTATACATAGAAAAAATCTCCTCTAAAAATATTTGTATACATAATATTTTTAACTTTTCTATTCAATTGTTTTACTTTTTCTTGAAAAGCTACTAAAAGTATTTGCATTTTCTAAAACTTATATTTTTGATATATCTCATCATTCTGCATCTTTTGTATAACATACTCTAAATCTTCTTTTGTATCTACACTAACTGAATCACTATCTACCATTACCCCTTGTATTTTATATCCATTCTCTAAGATTCTTAAATACTCATTGTACTCTATCTTCTCTAATGGAGTTTGCTCTAGTTTTGCATATTTAATCAGAAAATCTTTTCTAAAAGAGACAACATGATACGCCTTAAGCATAAAAGGAACTTCCGTTCTTACATTTGATGGTAAATCATCTCTCGATAAATACATAATTTCATTTTTTAGATTGACAACAGCTTTTATATCTCCTGCTGAATTTCTCTTAGAAAATTTTGTTAACAAAATAGAGACCCCTGCCTCCGAGTTTATTAACCCTTGAATACTTTGGTCGATATGTTTTGGGTTAACTAAAGCCTCATCCCCTTGGATATTTACAACAATATTTGCCTCTATCTTCTGCGATGCTTCGGCTAGTCTATCTGAACCTGTCTGATGATAAGAAGAAGTCATAATTACCTTACCACCATGAGACTCTATAAGCTCTTTAATCTCTACAGAGTCTGTGACTACATAGACATCATCTAACTCTTTTGCTAACATTGTTCTCTTTAAAGTATGCACTATCATTGGTAATCCACAAATATCTCTAACAGCTTTTCTAGGTAGTCGTGTTGACTCCATACGAACAGGTATCATTCCTACTATTTTCATACTTCCACCTCTAACTCTTTTAGATGTTTTATCAAATATTTACTTTTTTCTATAAACTCATCTCCATACAGACCTGTCTTGACCCCTATAAATCTACAGTTAGCATTTTGTGCCATCTGTAAATCTACAATAGAGTCACCCACTACAACAGCATTTTTTACATTAATATCACTATTCTCCAAAATAAAATCAACTAAATCTGCCGATGGTTTAGCATTATTTACTAAATCTGCCCCTGCAACTATCTCAAAATACTCCTCAAAACCCAAAGCACCCATTGCCAACCTAGCTCTTTTGGTCAAATCCGTAGTAGCAATAGCAATCTTTATATCAGCACTTTTTAAGTCATCTAAAACCCGTTTCAAATCAGGAAGAGGCTTTACAATTAACTCTAATTTAGATTGAGAGTATTCATCAACTCTTTTAAATATAGTATCGATCCTATCAAGAGTATAACTTTTATCATATTTTTGAATACACTTTAATGCGACATCCATAATATAATCTCTTGGTTTAATTCCAACAGGTCCTTCGGGTTTCATTTTTTTTGTTTTTAGATCTATTCCCATAGTATCAATTAATTCACTATAAAGATTCTTGTTTTGAGACATATCAATATCATCCAAGAAAAACTCTGCCCTAAACTCTATCATAGAACACCAGTAGTGATGAATATCTATAAGTGTACCATCTTTATCGAAAATAACCAGTTTGATATTTTCTAAGGTAGTAGTAGGAAGAGATAGCCTACTCATTGACTTCTCCAATATTCTCGACTACCAATTTTTTTGCTATCAGACAACCTTGCTTTATAAGCTCATCATTATTATAAAAATTTGGATTATTGATAATCTCTTTAACAAGTTTTCTAGCAAAAGTACCTAGTGATGCCCCTTGAAATTTTACTCCACACTGGTCTGCCAAAACTGCTGTAAGTGAATTTGTACCACCTGAAAGGAGTTGATTTACTACTATTTTACTCTTATATTTTAAATTTTTATTCTTTTTATCTATAGTCATATTGAATTTTTTATTCAATACATCTGCTGTAGCTATGGCTTGAAGTGTGGTATTATAATCATCTGCTCCACCACTCATAGGGTATCCATCTGACTGAATGATAAGTCTATCTCCTGCTATCTCTTTGGCTTTTGCTACTCTATTTTCAAAAGTAAAGTTTGATAAATGCAGTCTATCTAAACACATAGATACATGACCATTGGGATTAGAGTCACACACTATCTGCCACTCATCCATAATCGCTGTATCATCAGCAACAGCAGCATGAAGCTCTATATGCTCTGCTCCTGCTTCTATACACTTAGGTAAAAGTTCTCTAAGCTCTCTTTGGTTATGAGAGTAGGAAATAATATCATCTTTTGGACAGATAGCACTACAATTCCCACACCCTATGCACTTCTCAGTAATAATTATTAACTCATCAGGAATCGCATCTGTAGGACAGACAGGAATACATAGATTACAAGTGATACAGATATCTAAATCAATAAAAGCTTTTCTCACATGGTGATCTCCTGCCATACCAACACTAACAGTAATAAAAGGTCTAGTTCTAAGCTCTATTCCAAATTTAGGAGCTAACTCAAAAGCCAAATCAATGCCCTCTACAGCATGTTTTATAACATCTATATTTGCTGATATATCCATACCTTTAGCACCTGCTAGAGTATAAAGAAGAACTAGCTTTTTGACCTCTTGTGCATCTTCGTTTCCTGCACCACATACAAGTTTAAAATATTTTCGGCTATCCAAAAGCCTCTGCATTGTCTCAAATCTGCTCATAATTAACCTCTAAAATTTTTTATCATCGTATGGTAAGACTCTTTTATCATTCCTGTATCTACAGAGTAGGTCAAATAGTCAATCTTTTTGCTTTTTAATAGTTCTAACATATCCAAATTTGAGGCGATTGAGCCTATCTTTTTACCATGTCTATGTACTATTTCTATTGCCTCATCAAGCTTTTCAAGAACTTTTGGGTTTTGCACATCTCCTGTAATACCCAATGATTTACTCATATCAAAAAGCCCTATAAAAATCACATCAATACCCTCAATTTGTGCTATCTCTTCAAGGTTATCCATACCATCTTGCCCTTCTACATTAGCAATCAGTAGAGTATTCTCATTGGCTATTTTAGGCATAGACTTACCATTGCTTACATCATAGAGTCCTGCTTTTGTATAGGGAGAAAATCCTCTTATACCAACTGGTGGATATTTTGCAAATTGAACAAACTTTTTAGCATCATTAGCTGTTGTAATATTTGGAAGCTGAACACCGTGAACACCAATATCCAAAGCTCTTAAGATTAAACTCTCATTTATCTCCCCTACTCTCATAATAGGAGTAACCCCATAGCTCTCACAGATAGTTATCATGCTTTGAGCTGTCTCAAAGCCTATTGAACCATGTTCTGCATCAATAACAATAAAATCTATTCCACTACTAGCAATCACATCCACAACCATAGTTGAGTTTATAATAGCCCATGTACCTATAGTTAAACTATTCTGTTCCAATTTACTTTTTAAAAAATTTTCTCTTAACACTCTAAATCCTCTTATTCAAATATAGTAGGAGTTATAAACTCTATATCTATCTTCTCTTTTAATATATCCAGCGACTCTTTTAATATACGATTTTGTAAAATCAACTCTTTGGCATCTGTAATAATATTACTCTCTTCATAGTTATAGTTATCTGTATCTATCTGATATCCATCCAACCCTACTATCTCTACATTTGAAATAGATTTAGAAACTAAATAATTTAACATAACAATAGCCACATTTGTAACCAAATTTTCATCTACAAAAGTAAGGTTTTTAAAATCTAAAACTGTATCTATATCCATTTTAGTAAAGATATTACTTGTAATCACAATCTTATCTTTTTTAACTTTTTGACTAAACTCATCAAATCTCTTCTGATTTGAGAAAAAATAGTAATCAGACTCAAAATCAGGTTTATGATTCAATGTGATAGTTAAATAGTCGTTACTTTTAATTTTTTTATCAATATTATCTTGATACTCATTTACACTTTTTCCTGATGCAACCAATAGAATCTTTTTATTTTTAGGTATCAACAAAGAGCCTCTTATCTCTTTTTTTATCTCAAAAATAGAGTCCATATAAAGCTGTTCTATATATTTTTTATCAAAAGAATTTCGCTTCTCTAAAGGAAGTTTCTCTAAAATATTTCGTACACCAACAATATGCTTTGTATTTTTATTAATCAAATAGGTAGCATAGTTAGGATGACAATCAAAAGATGCAGACAGGTACTGAGCAGGAGAGAATCCCCAAGGTTTTTTTATCATCAGCGAGTTTAAAAATTCATCAATAATCTCTAAAAGAGGTAAAATATTATAATTTTTAGCAAAACTACTATTTAAATAATCTGCTATTAATTCTGTATTTAAATTCCCAGCACCTCGTCCAATGCCATAAATACTTGCATCAATAATAATTTCTCTTTGCATATTAGCAGAACACATACTTACAGCATTTGAAAATGCTAACTGCATATTGTTATGAGAATGATATCCCAGTGAAATAGCTCTATTCAAATTATTATTAGAGAGAACCAAATATTTATTAAACTCATCAAGTGTCATAGAACCAAAACTGTCAACTATATAAAAAGCATAAGGGTTTATCTTATTTATCTCTTCTATCATTGAGAGAAATTCAATATCTTTATAATTTTTAGTGACCATTGGTTGAAAATATAAATCATAACCTAACTCTATTATATATTTAGCCTCTCTCAATGCTATATCTAAATCTTTTTTATGAAAAGCTAAACGAATACCATCAATTAATGTTTCATTTTTAGGTTTTAATAACATGACCTCATAATCACCCAAATTAATCATAATCACTCTTTTAGCACTTGTCTCAATTGTAGATAAAACCATATCAACCGTAGCTAAACTATCAAAAAGTGTTGAATCTTTCGATTTTCCTTTTTTTGCATTAAGGTATCCACATTCAATAATCTCAACATTTGAACTCTCCAAAGCATTTAATATGCCATTCATCGCTTTAGATGAAAAATCCCAATTATTAATATATCCACCATCACGTAAAGTACAATCTAAAAGTTTTATTTTCATCTTATATTTTAACCCATTCTTTTATTTTGTTTGATTCACTTGCACAAGATAATAAACAAATTCCATTTTTAGCATGTTCAAAACTATAAACATATTTTGTATCCATTTTTATTTTATTATTAAAATTATCCAATTGGTTAGCAATATCATTATATAAATTCGCAAAACTTTCTATAAATCCTGCTGGATGTCCAGCCGTCATACGACTATATAAAGGATTTGCAATCATCTCAACATCACTTCCTCTATCTATAATGACTTTTTGACCAGTATTATATGAAAACTCTAACTTTTCTGGGTTTTCTTGATGCCATAATGCACTTGCTTTAGAACCATAAACTTCTATATGTAAACCATTTCTATTTCCAAGAGCTATTTTACTAAGCCACATATTTCCTTTTATTCCACTATTATATTCTAACATCATATTGACATCATCAATTACACCATATTTAGAAAAACTGTCATATGTTGCTATAACTTTAGAAGGTTCTTCCTGAAGCAAAAAATATGCTAAATGATGAAGATGTGCCCCTAAATCAAGAGAAATCATAGGAATAAAACCATCTGTTAATCTCCACCTTTGTGGATACTTAATACTTTTAGGTGGTCTCAAAAAGCTTTCTTGCGGCATTTTTAATCTAATGTGTAAAATATCCCCTAACTCATTATTTGAAATTTTATATTGTAGTTCTCGTACCATAGGGTAGCCACTATAATTATTTGTAATGACTAAAAAATGCTTATTTTTATCATAATTTTTTTCTATCTCCTCTATCTCTTCCATTGAGCTAACCAGAGGCTTTTCAGAGATTATAGGAATATCTTGTTTTAGTAGTTCACTAACTATCTCACTATGCAAAGGGGTCGGTGCCAACACAACCACAGCATCTACATTTTTCTTCTCTTGTAAAATTAGATCTCTCCAATTATCATAAATATTTGGGATTTTCCACAAAGATGCTGTCTCTTTATTAGTATCCGTATCTGTACTAAAAGCACCTGCTACAACTTCAAATCTCTTATCCATTTGTGATGCTATAAAATGAGGATATCCAGCAATAGAGTTAATACTTCCTCCAATAAATGCTAATTTATACATCTCTTTCCTTTGAAATACAGTATAACACTGTACTTAAACACATATCTTCATGTACTCTTAAATACATTTCATAAGATGGCTCTATATCATTAATAAGTAAAGGTAACTCCCACAAATCCTCTGGTTTGTGATAGAGACATATAGCAAGATTTGGCTTATATTTTTTAATGGTTTTGGTAGCTCCAATTAATGCTTTTTTTTCTGCACCCTCAATATCCATCTTAATAAAATTTATATCCTTATTTAATAATGTGTCATCTATAGAGACAACTGGAACAACTATATCAGAAGTATTATCAAATGCAGCACTTGAATCTACTCCATTATTTGAAAATTGTAAAATCGTATTATGACTGTATACCCCCATAGGATAAATTAAAAAATCTGTCTGTGGATGACTCTTTTTTTGTGTTTCTAATTCAACATTTAGTTTTAGCTGATTCTTAATATCTGGTTCAAAAGATATAGTAGACTTAACAGTTAACTTTTGCTTCATTAATTCATTAATTGTATCTCCAATATAGGCACCACAATCTAAAAAGTTAACCTCATTTAAATTATTAAGTATTGGTACATCTTCAGGGAAATATTCCGTACCTGAAGGTTTAATATAATATTTTGTATCTAGTGTTTTTCGTAAATTAATAATCATAGAAAGATTCTCTTGACTTTCTTTATCTACTAATAAACTATTAAATTTCTTTAATTTATCATTATCTATCATTAGAGAAGAATCTTCAACCAACCAAAGATAATTATCTTTAGCTATATGTTCTAAGATGTTTGGGATATTCTTAATAGACTGTGTAAAATTAAAAATATTAAAAAAACCCATTAGTTTTAATTTTTTTTCTATCTGATGCGAATACTGTAAAGGAGAAATATATATCTTTGTATCTTTTTTTATATCATTAAGTTTCTTAATTTTTTTATTTAGATAACTACTTTCCTTACTAAAGTCATCAATAAAAAAATCTATTTTTTCGTCTAATGCCTCATAAAAAAGTTCTCCAAATTTTCCTACACCATAGATTGCTACGTTATTCATAAACTACCTTTCTCTTTAAGAATTATCAATAATAGGATAAATTAATTTATTGATATTATTTAAAATTTCTGTATCTTTATCTAAAAGTTGAATAAAGACAATAGCTATTTGTGTTGTCAAAAAACTTGTTATTTTTGTTTCACGTTGTATTAATTCAAATTTAAAAGAAACATTATTTCTCAATGTTTTATCAATATATATATCTTTATAAATACCATTTTTATCACTCATTATACAATGTCTAATAAAAAAGTCTTGATTTCTTACGACTTTCAATTCATCATTTACTTCTTCACCAATATAAGCATTAACCACAGCTTGTGAATACTTTATTTTATCACACTTTTCTATGAGATTTGGGTAGAAATCTCCTGGTATTCTTCTTGTCACATCAATGATATAGGGAATATTATTTTTTATAATAACTTGTAAATGAAACATACCATCTACTAAACTTAATTCTTTTGCAATTTTCTCTATATCATATTTTAATTTACTTAATACAGTTTTATCCAGTTCTATTGGATAAGCTGTTGTAATTAAATATTTATTTTTATAGGTATCATCTTTACCTGTAAAACCATAAACTATTTTTTGATTTTTAAGAAAAGTAGAATAAGCTATTAATTCACCTTCTATATATTCTTCTAAAAATATCTCATCAGAAAACTCTTTTGCTACCTTTAAAGCTTTTTTTAACTTTTCTAAATCATAAACAATACTTACCCCTCTCCCACCTGATAAACTTGTTGGTTTAATAACAATTGGAAATTTTAAAGTATCTAAATTTGTACTCGGGGAATAATAAAACCCATGAGGAGTTGAAATAGAATGCTTTAAACAAAATTCTTTAAACTTCCATTTATTATGTACTAACCTAGCTGTTTCTAAACTATCAAAATTTCCAATGTTTAATTCTTTTGCCAATTCAACAGTCCTAAGATATGACTCTTCTCCAGAGCCAGGAACAATATAATCTACTCTCTCTTCTTTAATGACTTTTTTAACTACCCTTGAATCATTAAAATTTACCTTATAATATTTATCTGAGTACTTATGTCCCAAATAATAGTCTCTATCTCCTAAAGTAATAACAAAATAGCCCAACTTTTGAGAAGCCTTGATAAGAGGAATATCTCTATGAGATCCCCCTAATATTAAAATCTTTTTCATTTTATTAACTCCATCACTTTATCCACAATATGTTGTGTTCCCAAACCATCAATTTTATTATTAATTTCATAATTTTTTTGCTGTAATAGGGTTTTAATTTTATATCCCATATCTTCTTCCAAACTATCTTTTTTAATTGATATATAATCACTAACAATTTTATTTTTTATTAATTGAACTATTCCTTGTTCTTGATTTTTTGATACAGCTAAAACTACAGTAGGAACTTTCAAATAGGCTAATTCATATACTACCATACTTGCTGTAGAAATTGCCATTTTACTATTTGCCATAGTTTGAATGAGCAAACTATCTGATGGTTGATACAATACTTCTACATCATTGTATTTTCTAAGTTTTTCTGATACAAGTTTATTATTTGAAACTACTACTTTATTGATTTGGACATCCTTCAATACCTCAACTAACTTCTCTGATAAGTTGGTAACATCATTACCCCCAAGCATAATAAAAATTTGCTCTTTTTTTATTTTTTTTATTTTTAAAAAGTCATTTCTTATTGGGATATACTTTAAGCCCAATAAGTAAGTATACTTTTCCATAGTTTCTTTAAAAAAAAATTCTTTTGCATCTGGTGCAAAGTTCAAAATTACACCTTTGGGATATTTAAGTCTACTAAAATCATCAATATATACTGCAACTTTACAATTATTAGCAATAGATTCATAAATATCCATGTCTGCTTCATAACTATCTATAAATATAATGTCATATTTTTGCATTAAGTGAAAATTATTCCATTTAAAATAATTAATATCAGTAAATTTATCACCATAATTAATATCACTATCTAAAAAAAAGGTCGTTTTAATATTCAAAAATTTAAACTTTTCACAAATAGTATAAGAACGTATTAAATGTCCCATCCCTCTTGAAGTACCTGATTCTGTAAAAAAAGCAACTTGTATATTATGCATTATTTTATCTGTTCTCCTATATGTTCCCAAGATAAAAGTGTCCCTCGTTCTATTTTTATAGTTGCTTTTCTATTTTCAACATTTCCAATATATTTAGGTTCAATTCCTCCGCCTGGTCGAATACTTTTAAAGTTTTGATTCTCTACAAAAATATCATCTTTTTCTATTTCTGTAATCGCTATTAATGACCTTTGTGCTTTTTTGGAGACAATAGGATAACTCACTTCTCCGATAGCATCATATACCATTTTACTACCATCTACAATAGCTTTTAATTCATCTGGTGTTGCAGAAAAAAAGCTATCTGCTGTTGTATCTTCTCGACTAACGATGAAATGTTTTTCAATAATACTTGCACCTAAAGCGACAGAACCTAAAGGTATTGAAAATCCTAGTGTATGATCAGATAAACCTACAGGACATTTAAAAATCTCTTTCATATGAGGTATCGTACTTAAATTTATATCTTTTGGAGAAGCAGGGTATTCACTCGTACATTTTAAAATAGCAACATCCTTGACTCCCTCTTCTACCATAACAGCACAAGCTTCATTAATTTGACTTATTGTTGCATTTCCTGTAGAAATGATAATTGGCTTTTTTGTTTGTGCAATTCGTCTAACCAAAGGTAAATCAATAATCTCAGGTGATGCAATTTTATATGCTGGCATATCAAGTTTTTCTAAAAAATCTACAGAAGAAAAATCAAAAGGAGATGAAAAAAGTGTTATGTCAATTTCCTTTGCAATCTCTTGTAATTTTGGTGTCCATTCCCATGGCATAGAAGCATCAACATATAAATCATAAAGGTAAACTCCCTCCCAGGCTCCTTTTGCCTTAAAAGCTTCTTTTTTACAATCTAGTGTTAATGTATCTGCTGTATATGTTTGTATTTTGATTGCATCAGCTCCACATTCTTTTGCCTTCTTAATAATTTCAATTGCTTTATTTAAATCATTACCATGATTTGCAGACATTTCTGCAATAATATAAGGTCGACATCCCTCCCCAATTTCTCGGTTTTCTATTTTAAATTTTTTATGAAACATTATTATTTTTATTCTCCATCATTTATGACTTTATACATTATTTCTGCTCGTTTCCAATCTTCTAAAGTATCAATATCTTGAACTAAATATCTAGGTAACACAATAGGTATACTATCTTGACCAAATGGAATATCAGAAAATTGGTTATGTAAATTTTCCCAGTAAAATTGCCCTGCATCTTGGTATGCTTCTTCCAAATCTTGACTTCTTGTCATAAAATATTCAGGATTGAACATTTGACATCGTCTATTTTTATTAATTTTAAAAGTTCTTTGTATAGGAAACGGCATAGAAGTCACACTGAATGCCATATGCGCATCTGAAGTTTGTAGTACATTTAATCCGTCAATTAGATATTTAGCTTGCAATAATGGAGCTGTTGCATAGATAGTACAAACATAATCATACTTTTCATTATTCTCTTCTAAATACTTAAGTGTATGGTTAACAACATCCCCTGTTCCTGTAAAATCATCAGAAAGTTCTTTTGGCCTCAAAAATGGAACTTCTGCACCATACTTTTTTGCAATTCTAGCTATCTCTTCATCATCTGTTGAGACAACAACTTTTTCAAAAAGATCTGATGCTATTGCAACTTCAATAGAGTAAGCAATAAGGGGTTTACCATGAAAGTCTTTAATATTTTTTCTTGGGATTCTTTTACTTCCTCCGCGTGCAGGGATAATAGCAACTGCATTAGCCATTAAGTACCTCAAATAGACTTTTTATAGTATATTGTTGCTCTTCATCACTTAGTTTTGGAAACATTGGTAAAGAGAAACACTCTTCAAAGTAGTTGTCCATCACAGGTGTCTCTTCATTACCATAACCTAAACCTCTATAGTAAGGTTGCTTGTTAATAGGAATATAGTGCAACTGAATACCAATGCTTTTTTCTCGTAAGCGGTTAAACAAATCCTCTTTTGTAATATTTTGTTTAGAAAAATCTACTTGCACCACATAGAGATGATACGATGATTTACCATCATAGGTGTAGAGAGGCTTAATAATAGACCCTTCAAAAGCTTTATCATAGGCTTTTACTATCTCTATACGTCTCTCTATAAAATGGTTTAATTTCTTAAGTTGAGAAAGTCCCAATGCACACTGTATATCAGTAATACGATAATTAAACCCAAGCTCTCGCATCTCATATTCCCAAGGCTTCATATCGGGTGTTTTCACCATACCATGCCCTCTGAGTATAAGCATTTTTTCATACAGCTCTTTAGAATTGGTGGTAATAGCTCCACCCTCACCTGTAGTCATATGTTTAACAGGATGAAAGGATAATATAGAAACATCAGAATTAGTACAAGAAGCCGCTTTAGTCTCCCTCTCTCTTGCACCAATAGCATGCGCACAATCTTCTAAAATAGTAATATTATAGGTTTTTCGTAAATATTTTAACTTCTCTTGGTCTAACATACGACCTGAAAAAGCAACCCCATAAAGTGCTTTTATGCTAAGATCTTCTTTTAATGCCTTTTCACATAAATCTAAATCTATGTTTCCATCTTTGGCAATATCAATAAAAATAGGTATTGCACCTGCATACAATATAGCATTTGAAGTGGCTAGAAACGAATTAGGTGTTGTTAAAACCTTATCTCCCTTTTCCAACAATACTAAAGAAGCTAAATGTAATGCTGCCGTACCATTAGCTATCGCTATTGTATACTTTACATGACAATATTCACTTAAAGCATCTTCAAACTCTTTCACTTTTGGGCCGGTAGTCAAATAGTCCGAATAAAGGACTTTTACTACACTATTGATATCTTCTTCATCAAGAGATTGTTTACCATAAGGGATAAATTGCATGGTTAAGACTTTGCAACCATCTCTAAAAATTTTTGATTACTCAACCACTCTGTATTGCTTAACGAATTATATTCAAATCCAATACCAATATCATTACCTTTTTCATCTATCGCATTTGTATTATAATCAACCGTATGTGCAAATTGTATAGTAGGAG
>Ga0256827_10001138_pt1 | contig 16874 bp, 11 predicted proteins | sample CV84metaG_FD_185977 | JGI IMG/M metagenome (GOLD analysis project Ga0256827, IMG submission 185977) | Hydrothermal vent microbial communities from East Pacific Rise, Pacific Ocean - CV84 | ecosystem: Environmental > Aquatic > Marine > Hydrothermal vents | place: Pacific Ocean: East Pacific Rise... | reverse complement strand
ATCTTTGTAGTCTATGGTAATAGATATAGTATTTGATGAGAGTTTATGAATATTATTATATACATTCTCTTTGTATATATTGTCTCCATTTGAGATCAAAAAGTCTCGATCCTCCATGATAAAGTGAGCCGTCCAGAGAGAGAATAGGTTGTTTGAGATCTCATAAAATGGGTTGAATATCACCTCTACATTGATTCTGTTTTGATACTCTACTACTCTATCTTCTATCTGTTTGGATCGATACCCTGTGATGATATAGATGTTGTCTATGATGCCACACGCTATGGCGTTTTCTATCTGTCTCTGGAGTAGGGTTGTCCCATCTCCTAGATCGATAAGTGATTTTGGTTTATCTTTGGTTAGAGGAAATAGTCGTGATCCCACACCTGCTGCTAAAATAATTAGATTCATCTATATATCTCCCTTGACCGCGTTGTCATCTTTGAAGGTATTCCACTCTTTGACAGGAGTTTTCCAGTCTCCATATCTAAAAGTGAGATACTGTTCACAAGCTTTTGGTACAAGGTAGGCTTTGCCATCAAATTGATGCTCTTTTAGATTGTCATAAAAGAGTGCTGGGACAGATTTTCTCTTTTGTCCCACCTGCCAAAAGTACTCAGCATCTTTTTTGAATTTGATAAAAATATCCAATGCAACCTCTCCTCGGATAAAGAATAATCTTCTATTTCGTATTTTGATAATTCTTTTTATCCCTTTGACAAAAGGATCATCATCTTTTTCAAACTCTTTGTCCCAGACCATATAGCCTAGCTTTTTGATCTCATCGGTTGCTTCTATTATCGCATCATAGTACTCTTCGGTCAACGATATATCCATATCATTATCCCATGGGAGTAGTCTATCTTCTCTAATTATACCTAGTAGTGTTCCCCCCTCTAGCCAATATTTTATGCCTTTATCATCCAAAATATTGGTCACTTTTTTGAGCATATCGAGTGCGATTTCACCATTTTTACCCTCTAGGGTATGTTTTCCTGCCATCATTAACCTTTCAGTTTTTTGAGTCTCTTTTTGTTTGCTAGATACTTCTGCTGTTCATTTAGATAGAACTCCAGTCTATCCCAAAGCATACTCTTATCTAAATCTGAGATTTTAGCATAATATTCTGCCATAAATCGATTGTCCTCTATATTATTGGTTAATTTTGCTAAACTCTTCATCCTCAAATCACTATCCATCTCTAAAAACTTCATCCTATTCACATCTATGATCGAAAAAACATATCTATAAGCTCCCTTTTTTATCAGGATATTTCCAGGGGAGTAGTCTATATGGTATATTTTCTTTTGATGTAACCCATAGGTAAACTCCACAAACTGTTTTAAGATACTCTCTCTCTCCTCAAACTCCTCATCTGCAAACACAGCACGAATCTCAAAGTCAAAATCAAAAAAAGCAGATATGTAGAAACTCTCTTTGAATCTAAACCGAGTAGGAAACTCCACATACCCTATAGGTTCAGGAGTCTCAACCCCAAGAGTTTTTAATCTTCGAGAGTTATCAAATGAGCGTTTGGCTTTTGATTCCCTCCAAAATCGATAGACTATCTGGTTTAGTAGATGAGGCATCTTAAACGATTTGACTACATATTTTTGGCGTTCAAACTCTATAATCTTAATAATATTTCTCTTGTCATAAATAACTATATTTCTCTCTTGCTCAAAGTATGTTTTGATGTTTTTGACGAAATCTTTGGTTCGTTCATTTGGTGATTCGTAGGTCAATTTTGCTCCTCGTATAATTGTAAGTAAATTATACTCTAATACTCTTATTTGCTTAAACTTAAGCTTCATAAATAACTTTTTTGATATTATTTATAAAAACTTAAGGAATAAAATTGATTAAAATAATCAGAAAAAAAACTAAACTGATTCCTGTTACTATTGCTTTTGGACTCTTTTTTTCTTCTTGTGGGGGAGAGAATAGCAACAAAATAGTAGGATACCTCCTTGATGCACCTGTGGCAAATATGAGCTATCAATGTGGTAAAATCAGAGGAAAAACTGCTTCAGATGGAGAGTTTGAATGCTCCTCTTTACCTATCACTTTTACTATTGGTAATTTTGAAGTAGGAACTCTAAATCAGATGACTCATGATGGCAAGGTCTACCCACAGGATTTAGTGGGGGTATCAAGAGATAAGATCTCTGATCCTGAGGTACTTAAGGTAGCCTCTTTTTTACAGTCGATAGATGATGATGGGGATATATCAAAATCAATTACTTTACCTGATTCACTTGAGTTCTCCTCCTCTAAGGATCTTTCCGAGATGAGTTATGATGATATAGTAAAGCTTTTGGAGATAAATGGTATTAAGGCAGTCTCTTTAGAAGATGCAAAAGAGCATCTACAGGCTAATTTCCTAGGAGAGAGAGATAGCGTTGTAGCAGGTGTAACCCATGACGAGGAGTCTCCTCCAATAGTGGATAGCTCTAGTGATGGAGAGGAGAGTGAGAGTGTAGTTGATCATCAAGATGTAGTTACCGTTTCTACTATTCCTACAGGAGGTGTATCTATAGGTGGTACGACTACTCACCCTTTAACTCCCTCAGACACCACTCCTCCTGCTACTAATGCCACTATCGATACTGTCGTTACAGATGACATTACTCCACCTCTAAGTGGAAATCTTCCCTCAGGTGAAGATGATCTAAATACTACAAACTATACTATACGAGTCAAAGTAGATGATAATAGTTATGATGCTACTAACGATAAAGATGGTACATGGAGTATTGCAGATAATATCATCTCTGCCTTGACTAAAGGGTATCATGATGTCAATATTAGTGTCACAGATGAAGCAGGGAATAGTAGTTCTACTTATATTGCCAATAAGATAGAGATAGATAACACAGGATTTTTGATAGATAGTGCTGTCGAAGGGATCAAATATGTCTCAGGTGCATTTAGTGGATATACTGATCAAGATGGTCTATTTAAATATGATAAAGATGCTGGGGTGAGCTTTTATGTAGGTGATGAGTCTACAGGGGTATCTTTAGGTAGTGCAGGGATCAAGGTTGATCCCTATAATAGCAATCGGCGAATTATTACGCTATTTGATCTAGCAGATACAGTAGACGAGAATAGTCCAAAAGTGGTCAATAGGGGTAAGTTTTTGCAGTCACTTGATAGTGATGGAGATGTCTCTAACGGTATTACTATTGATCAACAGACTAGAGAATCTATAGCCCTTTTGAACCTAAAAAATCACATTGATTTCAACCAAGATATTGAAGCATTTCATAATAATACCGATATTTATAACCTCATGAATGATCTAGCAGGACATTTTGGAGAGCATAGAGGATTGCTTCCCACAGAGGATGTCCAAGCTCATCTAGTAGCTGTTCGTGACAATAGACTCTCCACTTTAAATCTCTCTACCGACAAGGTGAGTGGTGAAAAAGAGGAGATAGAGGTTCTCGATGCAGTTTTCAAATCTATAAATGGGGCTGTTGAGGGGTTGGAGTATCGAAGTGGTAATCAGTTTGGACGAACTGATGCTAATGGAGCATTCAAATATGAAGATGGTAAAAAGGTCAAATTTTCTATCTATCAATTAGAGCTAGGAATAACAGAAGCAAAAGCAGTTGTAACCCCTGCTGATTTAGTACCTTCTACCTCATTTAACCATCCAAAACCGAGAAATATTATTAGGCTTCTTAATGCATTTGATGCTATCAGTGGCGATGATAAGATCACCATAGATAGTGCTGTAAGAGAGGCTCTCGAGAAGTATCGATCACAGATAGATATAAATCTACCTGATGGGAAAGCTAATGCAGAGCTTGGTATTGCAAAAGGGGAGGATGAGTTTGGATCTCAGTTTGATGATTTTGAGATGGGCAAAGAGATTTTAGATGAGATTGATAGGTTAAGGAGCTAAGAGTGAGAAGAGGGATTATAAAATTAAGTTTGATAACAGCGATGAGTAGCTCTATGCTATTTGGAGCGATGGATAGCAATGTTGATATAAATACAAGTAGCCTAAAATCAGCTAGTGTTGCAAGTGATGTTGATGCACAACTAGAGAAGATCTATGATGGGGTTCGCGAGTTTCATATATTTCGAATACAATTTAGTATGTGGAGTGGAATGGATACCTTTACTACACTAGTTACAGGTCAAAATGGGTTTCCTATCTTCTCTGCACGAAGTGATAAAGATCCTAAATATACAGACTATCCTATAGATTATGCACATAATACACTCAAACGATACCGACCTGTACGACCTCCAAAATCTGCTTTAGATTACTATACAGATAATGATATTGAGTTAGGAGATGCCAATACCTCAACCTATTCAGCACCTATTGTGGCAGGAGGAACGATTGGAAAAGGAAGAGTTTTGGTTATGGGAAGTCATCTTTATGACTCTATTCTAGTAAATCCTAGAAACTATTCACATAATGCAAACAATTATGATAAAACTTCAACTCCTGATAGCCCTGATATGGAAAACTTTTTTCATAATACTTTGGCATGGCTTACCGAACAAAATCCAAATGAAAGTTTGAGATACTCTAGAACAGGGGATGCGATTAAAATATTATCAAATAAAAACAAAGCCTCTTTTGTGAAAGCCTATATGAATGGTACGAACTTTGTACCCTTTGAAATTCATAATAATTTTAATATAGTCACTGATGAGAATCCCAAATATATCCCAACATGGAGAGAAGCATCAGATAATGGGCTATTATCTCCCGAGCAGTATCCTCTTATTATATTAGAAGATTTTCAGATGAGAACATCATTTACCTCTTATAGCAAACCAAAAGAGGAGAGAGATGGTACTGTACGACGAACAGGTATGGATGAAGTTGAATTGATTATTGACTACATTCGACATGGTGGAGGTGTTTTAATAATGGAATCTCCTTCGTTTGCAGATGAGTTAGGTGTAACAAGAACAGCGTCCAATGAAATACTTAAAAAAGCTGGAATAACCACTTATTTTGCTAATAATAAATCTAAAGTAAGACTATTACCAAATAAAAATGAAGCAGGAGGGGTAGCTAGATATGATATGTGTGTGGCTGATTATATCGGTTATACAGATTTGCAGAGACGATTGGGAATGGATGACTATAGTAATGTTCCTACTACTCTACAGGGATTAAAAGATCTGCTTGATCAAAATGATAAACTTTCATATCTTGAAGAGGTTTTAAAAAGAAGAAAACGAAATATATTTAAAGAGGGAAATAGCACAAGTAGTTTAACCTCATTGGATTGTGGCAATGTCGAGGTTACATTGGAAGATGGAAGCAAGAGTAATATTCAAACCAACCTAGTAAAAGGAGATGGTATTTTAGAACAGAATCAATATGATAGATACGCCAAATATCCTATTGACTTAAATTTTGTACAAGCCCAAGGAGATGTAGGAGGTAGTATGAACACACTTTTGTCTCATGAGCTTAAGGAGAATCTATTGTCTAGTGTCGATCTCAATCGAGAGTATACCAATATGTCAGCACTTTTACTTAATGATGCAGTCTTTACAGGTGACAAGTTTAATTCACTCAATGATTTGCTAGGAGAGTATAAAACAGGTGGAAGATTTGTAAATAGCAATGGTGAGTTTAATCCTATCTTCAGCTTTACAGATCATAAAATTTTGGATTTTAGACAATATCCTGTGACTCGAATGATAATAGAGAGATCTTTTTATGACAAAACTCTCAAATATGATCCATCTCAGTTTCCTGGAGAGACTACTTCTATCGGTGCAGATGAGACCGCATCTATATATCTATATAGAAACACCCAATTTCAAAAATGGTATGCAGGAAACATGCAATCCACAGGACTCTATGCCCCAGCTCATAGCGATATAACTATAACTCTACCTGACGGTGTAGATGAGAGTAAGGTTCAGGTGCAGATAGGTGTTGGGGATAATGTTGGAGGTATCTTTAGGCATGAGATAGCCCTCAAACGACCACCAAAATATGTTAAAAAGTATAAATTTATAGATAGTAATGGTAACTATACTAAAACTATAACAGTACAACACCCTTATGGTGGACTTATTTTCTTGAAATCCTTTGATAGTACAAAAGCAGAAGATGCAACAGCCACTGTAAGCTTTACAGGAGTGCAAAAAGTAGTTAGATTTGTATTGGATGAGACTACAGAATCTCAATGGGACACTATTCGAGCAAGTGCTACTGCTCCAAAAGCAGAATTGGAGTCCAAGCATCACATCATTACAGTAGCCAAAGCCAATATGGCATCATTGAGTTTTGATGAGGTGAGACAACTAGCCCTTGATTATGATCAAGAGGCTATAAACGCTTATGATTTTTATGGATATGATAGAGAGTGTGTTGAGCCATATACCGAGCATACACCACCAAGCTGTAGTAATGACAAGAAGATGGCACATAAACATAGAGAGGTATTTGATCCACATATTAGCGTAGGAGCTGGACACTCTGGTTATCCTGTGATGGTAATGAGTTGGAAACCATCCAAAACTACATTTCCTCAAGATCCAAAAAATTCATGGCTTCTATGGCATGAAGGGGGTCATAATATGGTAGAGAGTTGGTTAGGTATTGCAGGAGCTACGGAGGTGGCAAATAATGTTATGTGTCTACATCAACAGAAGAGATTTGGCAAAACATTACGAACAGCTGGTAGTATATCAAGTGTTGGAACTATCTTGGCAAAAGGTCAGCCATGGGCAGATGGTGGAAATTTTGGAAGACTTTTGATGTTTCACCAACTACCTAAATGGATTGATGCTAACTATCTAACAGAGTTCAAAGAGAAAAATCCAAAATATTATGAAAATGGCAACCCTAAATCAGACTATCCTTTCTTGGATGGAGATGGATTTGACATCTATAAAATTTTGCATAGAGAGGCTAGAGATAGGGCAACTAGTGATGATAAATATGATGTATGTATGAAGCAGAGTGGCAAAACCAAAACAGATATGTTGTCTATCTGTACCTCTGCTATCTTGGAGCTTGATACCAAACCATTTTTTGAGAAGTGGAAAGCAGGAGTAGTGGGCATTGGAAATGTGGATGGGCAAAATGTTTATGATTCAAGTGGTGGGATTAGTGATGGGCTGAGTACTGGATATACTACGCTTCCTTCTCCTACTATAGAGAGTTTTAAGTAGATATCTTTCTACTTAAAACATTACCTTGTAAATTTATATATAAATCAAACATTAAAACAAAATATTATATAATACTTTTTAATTAAATTTATTGTTAAGGAATTTTTAATGAAGAAAATTATTGTTTTTTTACTTCTGTTTGTTTTTGTCTCTCCTCTCTCTGCTCAAAGAGCTGATCTGAGTTGGGTGCAAAGTTGGGATTATTGGCTTCAAGATATAGATCTTGATAGACTCAAAGATAGCTCTTCTGATCTGGTTGTTATAGATTATAGTAGCGATGGAAAAGATGAGAATGCATTTGATACTACAGAGATCGCCTCTCTCAAAGCAGAAAATAAGATTGTCTTAGCATATCTATCTATTGGAGAGGCAGAGAGTTATCGTTTTTATTGGAAATCTTCATGGGAAGAGGGAACTCCTCGATTTATCGAAAAAGAGAACCCCGATTGGAGAGGAAATTTTAAGGTAAAGTATTGGTATAAAGCTTGGTGGGATAAAGTATTACAACCATATATGGATAGAATAATCGATGCTGGTTTTGATGGGGTCTATCTTGATATTGTAGATGCATATTACTACTTTGGAGATAAAGAGGATAATCTTAGAACTAGAGCTAGACAGATGGTAAAGCTTGTGGAAAAGGTAGCCCAATATGGTAGAGAGAAGGCTGGTGAGGATTTTATCATCGCTCCACAAAATGGTTTGGGTATATTAGATGATGCATCAAAAAGATTCAAAGGTAGATACCTTGAGGCGATAGATGCTGTGGGAGTAGAGAGTCTTTTTTATAACAATGCAGGTCAAGAGGATATGGAGTATCGGTTGAGAAAACTTACTGATCTTGATGCTTATGATAAGTTTATCTTAAATGTAGAGTATATAAATGCCTCAAAATATGATGAGTATTTTGATATTTGGGAGGGTAGTGAGCTAAATATGGTTGGCTATCCTGCTGAAGAGGATGCCAATTTAGATGAGTTGGTTATCCCTTATTGATTGTAATTTAGTTCTCAGTCTAATATAATGCAAAATAATAACTTTAATATACCAATTATTGTTTAATTTTGCATTTTCTTTAAAATAAACTTAGATATAATTCCAAATGTTATTTTATAAAAATTATATAAGGAATCATAACTAAATGACAAACACAAAAAAAAGAAAAGAAAAACCACAACTTCTAGCTGATTATGATCTAGTCTTAGACCAAAAGATCAAAGAGTTCCTCTCAACATCTAGTCCATATGTAGATATTGTTGATGGCTCAGTCATCAAGTTTTACTCAAATGAAAAACTTACACTCTCCAAACTATACCCAATATTAGACTCAATGGGCTTTGAAGTTGAAAAGCAAGTAGCTTTTGAGATAGATGGGGTATTTGTTGCCAAATTTAATCTCATGGATGCCGATATAGATCTAATCAAAGATCATAGTAAACATATCAAAAATGCTATTGCAAAGGCGATTGATAAAAACATCCCTAGCAACTGTAAGCTTTTGGGATTGGCGTATAAGATAAACTTCTCCTCTAGAGAGATAGAGCTATTTCGAGCTTTGGCAAAATATCAAGATCAGTTGAATCCAGAGTATAACTTTACACAGATTGTCAGTAGGCTTTTGACTAAATATATTAGTTTTAGTAAAAACTCTCTCGCTTATTTCAAGGCAAAATTTGATCCTACACTCAAAGATAGAGAGAACAAAATCAAAAAAGCAGATAAGAAGCTTTTGAGTTCATTAAGAGATATTGAGAATATCAATGATGACAAGATGGCAAAGATGCTTCTTTTGATCTTAGAGAATATGGTTAGAACCAACTACTACCTCCAAAAAGATACTATATCATTTAAGATAGAGACACAAAATATCAAACACCTACTCAAAGGGGTACAACCAAACCATGAGATGTTTGTACACTCTAAAGATATTTCAGGGGTGCATCTAAGAACAGGTCATGTCTGTCGTGGTGGACTTAGATGGTCAGAGCGATATACAGATTATCGTGAAGAGATCAAATCACTCATGAGAGCTCAAGAGGCAAAAAATGCTGTCATCGTACCAAATGGCTCAAAGGGTGGATTTATCATCAAAAATGCTGAAAATATCACAATGGAAAGATTTACAGAGTGTTATAGCTCTTATATCGATGCTCTTTTGGATCTTGTCAACAACGAAGATGGCTCACTCAAAGATGATAAAGTGATCGCTTATGATGAAAAAGATACCTATTTTGTTGTGGCTGCTGACAAGGGTACTGCATCTATGAGTGATGTGGCAAACAACATCGCCATAGAGAGAGGTTTTTGGCTAAAAGACTCTTTTGCTAGTGGTGGAGCAAATGGTTATCACCACAAAAAATTGGGGATCACTGCCAAAGGTTCACTTAGAGCTACTCATAGATTCTTTATAGAGAAGGGTGTTGATTTTTATAAAGAGCCTATCACTGTAGTTGGTGTTGGTTCTATGGGAGGAGATGTCTTTGGTAATGGTCTACTAGAGAGCAAACACTTTAAACTAGTAGGTGCGATCTCTGAAAAAGATATTTTTATAGACCCAAATCCTGATCCACTTGTGGCATATAAAGAGAGAAAGAGACTCTTTGATGCAAAAAATAGTCACTGGAGCGAGTATAAAAAATTCTCAAAAGGTGGTGGTGTATTCTCTCGTAACAACAAATCTATTGAGTTGACTCCTGAGATCAAAGAGCTTTTGGGATATAACAAAGATACAATCGGAGCAGATGAGTTGGCAAGACGAGTTCAAACCCTCAAAGTAGATATGATCTATAATGGTGGTATCGGTACTTATATCAAATGTACAGACGAGAGTAATCTAGAGATTGGAGACAAAGAGAACGAATTTGTTAGAGTTGATGCAAGTGAGATTCAAGCTTTTGCTATATGTGAAGGTGCAAACCTATCTGTAACTCAAAAAGCAAGAATAGAGTATGCTCTAGCAGGAGGAAAGATCAATCTTGACTCTATAGATAACTCAGCAGGAGTTGATACAAGTGACCACGAAGTAAATTTCAAGATTCTATTTAATATCTTAGAGAAAAAAGGTCTACTAAATAAAGATCATACTCTACTAAAAGACTCCACAGAGTTTGTGGTCAACTCCGTACTCAATACCAACTATAGACAGGCTCTATCTATATCTCTTGATGAGGAGCGTTCAAAAGAGAACTTTGAATCATTTGAGGATGCTGTTGATGTGCTACAGAGACATGTTGAGATTTTTAATAAGCGAGAATTTTTACTCAAAAAATTAGAGACTTGTGATGGCAAGATCATTAGACCGATGTTGGCTACCTTGACACTATACTCAAAGATATTTGTACAACAACTCCTATTAGAGTCAGATATGATCAATGATAAAGCGTTTGACTACTACTTCCACAAATACTTTCCAAAGGCTCTTGTGGCTAAATTTGATGAGAAGCTATCTCTTCACCCTCTCAAAAAAGAGATTATTGCTATGATCGTATCTAATAAGATCATCAATGCTACAGGTTCTACTTTTGTATCTGATTTTGACAAACTAGGCAAAGATAAGTTTCTGATGAAGATAAAAGCATATCTAATCCTCAACAGACTCTTTGATGCTACAGATGCTAGAAAAATGCTCTTTGCTAGTGATTTTAGTATCCCAACCAAACATCAATATGAGGCGTTTATCAGTATCGAGAACTCTATTGCATATGCACTCAACTCTATGATAGAGCTAAATGAGGAGGAGTTGAACTTCAATACAATTCTCTCATATAAAGGTGCTGTACAAGATATTTTACAAAGAGTAATCTCTGATGACTCTATCAAGTTTAGAGGTCTTGATGTAGAGTTAAACTTCTTCCTCAATATGATAGGACATATCAAGTTTATTGCAGAAATTCTAAAGATAGAGTTTAGCTCTAGCCACACCTTTCATGAGGTGATTGAGGCATTTTTCTGTATCAGCAAAAAGCTAAAAATAGTAGATTTTGTGATGGCATTAGAGAACAAAGAACTCACTCATCCAAATGATGAGATGATCAAAAATCAACTAGACACTATAGTAAGATCTATCACTTCAAAAGCGACAAAAGATCTACTCGATTTCAAGAGAAAGGATGAGTCCGTATCTGTTGCACTAGACAACTACTTCACAGAGATTGATTTTGATTTGGAGTATTTCAATATGCTTGAAGACAAAAGCGAGGGACTATCTGATATCTCCATTGCAGTTAACTATTTGACTGTGAAAATATCGAGATAGAGTATCAGTCACAATATCGTTTAGTTATATCACTATAGCTATCGATTCTTCTATCGCGTAAAAATGGCCATATATCTCGAACCTCTTTGGTTCGTTGATGGTCAATATATGCATAGAGTATGGTCTCCTCTTGATGGTTAGCATGAGCTATCATCTCCCCTTGGGGATCACATACAAAGCTATTTCCCCAAAATCTTATACCATCTAGTACCCCTGAGCTATCTTTTTCAAAGCCAACACGGTTACAGGTGATCACTGGGACTCCATTGGCTATAGCGTGTGATCTTTGGATGGTGATCCAGCTATCTAGTTGTCTGTTTTTTTCCTCTTGGTTATCCTCATCAAACCAACCTATAGCAGTAGGGTAGATAAGTAGCTCTGCTCCTCTTAGGGTCATAAGTCTTGCGGCCTCAGGATACCATTGATCCCAGCAGATTAGAACGCCTAGTCTCCCTACGGAGGTATCTATCGGCTCAAACCCTAAGTCTCCTTCTGTAAAGTAGAACTTTTCATAAAATGCTGGGTCATCAGGTATATGCATCTTGCGATATTTTCCTGCGACACTTCCATCTTTGTCAAATACTACGGCAGTATTATGGTATAGACCTGCTGTTCTGCGTTCAAAGAGAGAGGTTACAAGGACTATGCTGTTCTCTTTGGCTACTTTTGACCAAAAGAGTATATCCTCCTCCCATGAGTTGGCATAGCTAAAGAATTTGGTATCTTCGCTTTGACAAAAATATTCAGTTTGGTGAAGCTCTTGCAGTATAATTAGCTCTGTATCATTGTTACTGGCATTTTTTATCTTATCTATCGTCTGTTTTAGGGTATTTTTTTTGTCTATATGGAATCTCTGTTGGATTAGTGCTATTTTCATAAGTGGATTTTATCAGAAAAATATTAAATTGTTTTTAAGTTTAAAATTGTTATAATTTATTAATAAAAAGAAAAGGATCTGTTATGAACCGAGTACAAGTATCTATGGTGGTTGTAAGTCTTGCTCTTGTGGGTTGTGGAAGTTTAGAAACAGCTCCTGTAACCAAAGATACTCAAGTAGAAGATGTCACAGCAGTATTAAAAATTGAAAATCAAGAGATGCTAAATGCTATAAATTTAGCTCGTTCCCAGAGTAGAGATTGTAATAATGGTCTTGGAGTCGTAGGTCCTAGCTCTCCTTTAGTATGGAACGATGACCTCTATCAATCAGCATACGAACATGCGACTGATATGGCAAATAGTGATACTTTCTCTCATTATGGTTCTGGAACAAAATATGATATTACCGCATCTAACAGTGGAAGTGGTCGTAGTTATTTTTATGAGAGAATCACAAGTAATGGATATGGAAGCTACTCTGCACTAGGTGAGAATATAGCAGGAGGGCAGAGTAGTATAGAGGATGTGATGAGGGCTTGGTTGTCAAGTCCTGGTCACTGTTCCAATATAATGAATGATGATTTTGCTGAAGTAGGAGTTAGTGTAGTGGTTGAAGAGGATAGTACATATGGTATCTATTGGGTTCAAAATTTTGGAAAAAAATAGCCTATATTATTAAAAAATAATAAAAAATACAAGATAATTTTATATATTATAAAATATTAATAATTAATTAAGATTAAAATTGTTATACTCTGTTTAAGAAAAACATATAGACAAAGGACACAACATGACAACGCTTAATAAAACTTTACTTCTTACAGGAACACTTATCTTAGTTGGGTGTGGATCAGCTTCTCCAACCACCACAGAAAACAAAGGTTCAACTGATTTTCAAAAACCTCTTAAACAAGAGATCTTAGTTGCTATCAATGAAGCTAGAAGCCAAAGTAGAGATTGTCATGATGGTTTAGGTATAGTAGATGCTGTTTCAGCTTTGACTTGGAATGATGAGCTTTATTCTGCCTCTTTAGAGCATAGTACAGATCTATCAGAGAGTAATACTTTTGATCATGTTGGTTCAGGAACAAGCTCTGATGTTACAGGATCAAACAACGGCAACTCTTCACTTTTTTATGAGAGAATCGAAGCAAATGGTTATGTAGATTATAAAATCGTAGGAGAGAATATAGCAGGTGGACAAAGTAGTGTATCAGAAGTTATGGAAGCGTGGTTAAATAGCCCTGATCACTGTGCAAACCTTATGAATGCAAACTATAGTGAAGTTGGTGTAGCTATTGTTTTAAATCCAGAGAGCGACTATGAGATCTATTGGACACAAAGTTTTGGATCTAAAAAATAACAATTTTCAACTTAAATAATTATTAAAAAGTATTGTTCTACAGCACCCTTGTAACTTAATTTATGCAAGACAAGTCTCCTTTTTCTAAAAAAGGGTGTTGTAGAGTGGTACTTTAAAACCTAATATATCTGCATGGTAGAGCAGTGCAGACTCCCCCCTTGTTCTATAAGCTTGGAACACTCTATAGGGATTATCTCCTTATCCTTAAATAACTCTTTGAAAATCTCATGAGCAATCTTATCTTCAGGAACACTATATGCAGGATATACCAATGCACCATTGCTTATCAAAAAGTTTGCATATGTTGCAGGTAGACGGTTGTTATTTTTATCAAATTTTGCAGATGGCATAGGTAGTGCGACTAGTCTATAGGGGTCTCCCTCTAGTGTTTTAAAGCTTTTGAGTTGCTCTTCCATCTTTTTTAGGGCAGAGTAGTGTTCATCTTCTCTATCTTCGCATCTTATATAGGTAATTATATCTACTGAGACAAACCGTGCAAGAGTGTCAATATGGCTATCTGTATCATCTCCTACTAGGTAGCCATGATCGAGCCATAGTACTCTTTGTGTTCCAATATACCTCTCTAATCTCTCTTCAACCTCTTTTTTGGATAGACCTCCATTTCTATTTTTGTTACATAGGCACTCTGTCGTAGTCAAGATCGTCCCCTCTCCATCTGAGTCTATTGATCCCCCCTCTAGTACAAAATCTATAGATTCCAGAGGTGTTGTCCCTAGGTATCCTTTTTTATGTAGAGCTTGATTGAGTGCATTGTCTAGTATAGATTCGAACTTTCCTCCCCACCCATCAAAAACAAAATCAAGTAGTTTAGCCTCTCCCTCCTCTATGATAGAGATATACCCATAATCACGAGTCCAAGTATCATTTGTAGCTATCTCTATAAAGCTCATATTGCGAGTAGAGCAGAACATATGAGAGATCTTCTCTCTATCATCACATATTATATAAACAGGTTGTTTATAGGCTATAGCTTGGGAGATTCGGATAAAAGGGATAAGTGCATTGTTTAGATCATCAGCCCAGTCAGAGTTTTGATGTGGAAATGCCATAAGTATGGCTCTATGACTCTCCCATTCTGCGGGAACTCTTCTCTCTTTTCGGTTCATTTTTAACCTTTTTTAATTTTATTTATTTAATTCTGTTATAACTATATAATATACTATTATTTTCTCAGAAAAACACAATTTTATCACAAATGTTAGTTATAATTCTTTCATCGATATTTATATCGTGGCTATTGTCTTTTCAGTAGTCTGGGGGAGTGCATTTATATCAAACGATATGCGGTAACTTATGGGGAATAGTTATCTTATGTGTGCCTAATAGTGGGGTGAATTTCTATAAAAAGAAGATAGCCTCACCCTTTTTATCAAACTCTTTTATATCTCTTTTTCTTATCATTTTATAAATATAATGAAAAATTTTGCTATGATTTAATTAAAATTTTGAAAAGGGTTCTAATGTTTCTTCTAAACAAATTTAGAAAAAAATTTCTTTCTAAAAACAGTAATATTAATACGATTCTCTATCTAATCTTTGTATTTTTTCTCTTGACCGTGATGTATGACACTTTATATATGTCTATAGAGAAGATGGATTCACTGATGAGTATGATCTATTATAATATTGTAACCGCCTCTACAGTTGGTTATGGTGACTTCTCTCCTCAGACAGTTATGGGAAAATTTTTGACTGCTATCTATATCCCTATTGCTATCTCACTATTTGCTGCACTGTTGTCCGTTTTAGGTACAATTATCTACAATAACATTCATCGTAGGGATAATGGATTAAAATCGATTTCCAAAGAGATAGATTATCTTATTATTGGTGGGTTTAAAGAGAAGTTGGATGAGATTATTGATGAGCTTGTATTTCAAGATAAAAAAGTGGCACTCATCAATGATCACTATGAGAGCATACCTATATCTTATAAAAAAGATGGTGTAGTTTGGATTAAAGGTGATGTTGTTTCAGATAGTTCTTTGACGATGTTTGACCATAGTAAAATCAAAAGCTATGTTGTCTTGAACTCTAAACCTACCAAACTCTCATCAGACATGAAGGTACTCTATACACTAGAAAAGCTTCTCTCCTATGTAGATCAAAAGAGTGTAATGGTCGAAGTTGTTGAACCTCTAAATGTTTTTCCTATGCAAAAAAATATCCGTTATCTAAAGATCATCAAGGGTAGGTTGATTGCAAAAGAGGTACTAAAAAATGGAATCTTGACCCCTGTTCAAAGACTACTAGACAATAATGAAAAACTAAACCAATACAATTTGATCACTACCTCCACCACCACATGGGGCAAAACAAAAGAAGCTTTTGACAGAGATAACCTAAAGCCTATAGGCTATTTAGATGGAGATCAATGGCTATTTTTTCCTCTGGATAGTGAAGCTATAGAGGAGGGGAGTACGATAAAAGTCATAACATCATCGACAAATCCTTCTCTCTCTGTTGAAAAGATTGAACAAAAAATCTTGATTATTGGGGATAATAAGATGCGTATAGATGGCTTGAAAAAAGACTATTTGCTTGATGAACGATATAGTAGTAATAGCTTAGAGACCATTGATTCTATAGAGACGGAAATACTTAATTTCAAATTTAAAGAGAACTATACTCATATACTTATATTGGCAGAGCCAGAAAAAGTTGATAACGACACGATCAACTTTTTTTATTGGAAATTTTTTAGAACACAATTTCCACATACAAAGATTATTACTGAGTTGGTCAACTCAACCAATCGTGAAGAGCTAGAAAAAAAATATGAAGATAGTAAAAATGAGTTTGTATCAATCTCTCAGATAGGTCTTATGGTTCAAGAGCTTCAAGATGATGGGATTATTCATCTTGTTGAAAATCTTAGCAATCAAAATTTAGAGATGTTGCATAGTGTCTCTCAGGGGTTTTAAGTGAAAAAAATAGCAATATTTATATGGATCTTGATAGAGACACTACAGGCAGATATAAGTGCAATTCAACTGATAGGCTTAGATGTAGATAAGAGTGAATACGCCAAAGGCTCTTATGGTGTGATGTATGATTCCGAAGATGGAGGAGAATCTTCCAAAAACTATGTAAGCTATAGAACTATAGGAGTCTATAGAAAAGGTGATCAGGTCAAACTCCTATCATTGGATTTTCTACTTGTTCCTACAGCCAAAGGGTTCAAATATG
>Ga0256827_10001137_pt1 | contig 16875 bp, 11 predicted proteins | sample CV84metaG_FD_185977 | JGI IMG/M metagenome (GOLD analysis project Ga0256827, IMG submission 185977) | Hydrothermal vent microbial communities from East Pacific Rise, Pacific Ocean - CV84 | ecosystem: Environmental > Aquatic > Marine > Hydrothermal vents | place: Pacific Ocean: East Pacific Rise... | reverse complement strand
ATCAATTAATCTACGAAGTTTTTCTAATCTAATATTTGGTGTTGTACCTATTTCTTTTACTGCTTGGTTCAGTTGTGTTGAAGATATACCTTTTGTATAAGGCACCTCGTGTAATTTGCCACCCCATTCTGCTAAAGTATCTATTACCTTTTGACGAACTTTCTTTTGAACACCATCTTTCCAATCGTCGCCATGAACAACAAAGTCGGGCTTTAATTTTCGTAAGTTTACTGAATAATCTAATTCGTTTTGAGGTACAACTTCTGTTACACCTTTTATGCTTTCAATAATTAATTTTCGTTGTTCAAATTTTAATGTAGGAAGGCGTTTGTACGATGCTATTGCCTTGTCGGTTAATACTCCAACAATTACATCACCTAATTTACTCGCTTCTTTTATAATGTTTAAATGTCCCGGGTGAATTAAATCGGCACTCATTCCAACATAAACCTTCTTTATCATAATTAATAATATTATTTTTATATGCAAAAGTAATATTTTATTATTAGATATTACTTTTAAGTGTAAATATTTAATACATACTCAAACCTAATAGCTTTTCGGTTTTTCTACTTTTTCTTTTTCCATTTTTATTTGTTTAAATCTGTACAAATCCTTGAAAAGCTAAATGGATTGAGTATATGAAGAAAGCTACTACTATCTTCATGTTAAATATCAAAATTCAACAATAATAACTTACTTTAGACTACATTATTGCATTGATAACCTAAAAATATAACCACAAATACTAGTAAGTAATATTTACATAGGTAATGAGAGAGGTTAAGATTTCGTTAGAAATAAAATAATTAATTAAAATCGTTTATTTTTATTTATTTTTACAAAAAAAACAGATTATGGAAACACTATTCGAGGTTTTAAAATACACATTACCATCATTAATTGTTTTTGGCACATCGTATTTAATTATTCGTTCTTTTTTAGAAACCGATCAAAAAAAGCGTAAAATGGAATTACGCATGGCAAATTTAAAAACAATTACGCCAATAAAATTACAAGCTTACGAGCGTTTAACTTTGTTTCTTGAGCGTATTTCACCAGAATCTATTATTATGAGAATAATGGATCATAAAATGACTTCAGGGCAATTACAAAGTGCATTATTAAAAGTTATTAGAACTGAATACGAACATAACTTAAGTCAGCAGATTTATATATCAGCACAAGCTTGGGCAGTTATTAAAACATCGAAAGAACAAACTGTGAAATTAATAAATAGCAGTATGGATAAAATAGATAGAGACAGCCCAGCAATGAATTTGAGTAAAATTATTTTAGAAAATACTGTTACTTTAAATGCAAATCCTACTCAACCTGCAATTGATTTTTTAAAGGGTGAAATAAGGCAAGTATTCTAGATTTTTTTAAATTTTTATAAATAACTAATTATGTTATAGGACATAATAAATAAAAGGTATTTAAATACCTTAATTTACTATTTTTGTTGAAAATTATATAATTATGGAGAAAATTGGATTATTTTTTGGCCCTGTTGGCGGAAATTGCAATAATGTAGCAACAAAGCTTGCAGAACAAATTGGTAATAGTAAGGTTGATTTAATTCCTATAAAAGATGCTAAATATAGTGACGTTGAAAAATATGATAAAATAATATTTGGTATATCATCAATAGGTAAAGATGCATGGGATAATGAAGATACTGAAACTGATTGGGATAGATTTCTGCCTGAATTTAATAAAATTGATTTTTCAGGTAAAACTATTGCCGCATTTGGTTTAGGAAATCAAATAACCTATCCATCTCATTTTGTTGAATCTCTAGGATTCTTAGCTCTTGAATTGGCTACAAAAGGTATTAAATTAATTGGTGAATTTCCTACTAAAGGTTTTGAATATCAAGAATCGCATGCAATTAATGAAAATGGTAATTTTTATGGTTTAGTTGTTGATGAAGATAACGAAAAAGAAAAAACTGATGATAGAATTAAAGCGTGGTTGCCAATTATTAAAGATGCTTTTAATTTATAACTTTACGTAAAATACAATTAATGAGCAGGTAAACGAATGAAGAATGATTTAAAGAACAAATATTTCTTTCGTCTAAAGCGTTAGATACTCAAGTATAGATTAAATAAAAAAAAGCTCTTTTTGAGCTTTTTTTTATTTAATAACTAATTATTTAGTTTTTTTTTAAAAAAAGAGTTTAAAATATCAGGTATAGCTAGGTTATGCTTATAAATTTAAACTCTAAAAAAGAAAAAGAAGAAAATCTGAGAAGCTATGTGGTAGTACATATATACTGCTTATTGCATGTCTTATTTTTTATTTATAAACAATGCTTTTTAATAACTTAACTAATTACTATTTTTGTGCATAATCTTTCTATAAATATAACAATAATTGTATAAATGAAATACATAATATTTTTAGCAATAACATTTAGTATGTTTATTTTTCCGAATACATTATTTGCTCAAGAAAATACTCTTGTAAAATCGGAAATTGTGAAAACAATTAATGGGAAACATTATTATATACATACAGTTAAAAAAGGAGAAACAATTTATTCTATTTGTAAAGCATACGGTACTACCGAGAAGCAATTAGCTATTGATAACCCTGATATTTTTAACGGTTTAAAATTAGGTCAGGAATTAATGGTTCTTAATAAAGTAGAAAAGCCTTTAAAAAAATCGTCAGAATATATATATATTAAAGTTGAAAAGAAGCAAACAGTATATTCAATTACTAAGAAATACAAAATATCGCAAGACCAATTCCTTAAAGATAATCCTGATGCAAAAAATGGTTTAAAACAAGGACAGGAAGTGCGAATATTAAAAAAGAAAGATAAAATAAATCATGAGGCACGTCCTACCGATACTCCATATTTAAAGCATAAAGTAAAACGTAAAGAGACCCTATATTCTATTTCTAAAAAATATAATATAACACTAGATGATTTATTAAAAGCAAATCCTTCAATTAAGGAGAATGGATTAAAAAAAGCTGAGATAATTAACATACCTACGAAAGAATTTATTAACAACTCGTTATGGGAGAAAAAAGATAGTGTTGAGGTTAATGATAGTTTGGCAAGTATAACCGATACCGTAGCTGTAAACTGTGATGAGAAAATTTATAATAAAAATAAAACAATAAAAATTGGATTATTATTACCTTTTGATTTAGATATAAAGACTTTAAATATTGAACAAAATAATTTAAAAACTGATGGGACTAAACGTCCAAAAGTAAAACCATTTTTTGAGATATATCAAGGAGTTTTACTTAAAATAAAAGAACTTAAAGCACAAGGTTATAATATTGATTTATTTGCTTTTGACACGAAAAAAAGTGTTTATACTGTTAAAGCTATAATGTTAAAACCTGAAATAGAATTATTAGACTTTATTATTGGACCTATATATCAGAATACTTTTGATACAGCTTTAAAATATAAACCTATTAATATTCCTATAATTAACCCATTAATTGATGCTACGTCTAAATTTAACGAAAACTATTCTTTTATTCAAGTTGAATCGTCTAAAGATGTAATTTTTAATGAGATCACAAATTACATATCAAATATTAGTGATGTTAATTATATTGTTATTTCTGATGGCTCAGAAGATAAATTAAAAACAGTTTGGAAATATTCTCAAAAACTCAGGAAATTAAAAAAGGATTCTATTACAATTCATAATGTAAATTTTACTGAAACTAAAAAGTTAAAAGCTTTTATTGATAAAACAAAGTACAATGTTGTAATAGTTTTATCTACGAAAGAAGGATTTGTTACAAATGTAGTTACTAAATTGCATGTTGCATCATTAACAGATACTGTTATTTTAATTGGGTTTAAAGAATGGTTAAAATTTAAAATTCAAACAGAATACTACCATAAATTAAATTTAACTGTATTTGACAATAGAAATATCGATTATACAAGTAAAAAAATATTAGACTTTAATAAAGTTTATAAAGATGAATATAATTGTGAAGCAACTACATACTCGTACATTGGATATGATATTTCTAACTTGTTAATATCTAATTATATAAATTACACATCAAATATGTGCAATTGTATTATAAATACAAAAATAGAAGGGTGTATTTATAAGTTTAAATTTGAGAAAATTAAAAACCATTTTGTAAATACAAAATTAAATACAATTAAATATAAAAACGATTTAACTATAGAGATTAAATAAGCTCCTTATAAGTTGTTCAATATTTTTTCAATCACTTGTTGCGAAGGTTTCAATTTTGATTTTTCAATATATAATAATACATCTGAAAACTGATTATCAAGATTAATGATTTCTTGCAAATCTATTATTTCTATTTCCCCTTGTTGTGATACATCAATTAATAAAGTAGAGTTACTATTCATACGCAAATATAAAATTTTGTTTAGTTAATATTGAATTAACGCATCAATTGTGAATTTATTATTTGAATATATAAATAAATAGATGTTTAATAACATATTTGGAAGAGCTAAGGTAACTTGTATATTAAATTATTAATTAACAATGTACTATCATCAATTGCTTGGTAACAATCAACTGCTTTTTCTCTAATTAATAAATTATCAATATAAATATTATTGTCAGTAAAATTTTCCTCAGAAATATTATTTAATATTAATACATTATTTTTATTCAAAATTTCGAATTCAAACTCAACATAGTGCCAGTTTTTATATATAATTTCACTACATAAAGGCGATTTCAATTTATTGCTAACATATTTATTATCATACATGTTAAGCTCATCTAAACACAAAACCGTAAAAGCTTGATTATAATCTATATTATAATACCAAAAACTTATATTATATTTTTTGCCTAAATCAAACTTATCGCATTTCAATTCTAAAATTGGCTTATTATTTAGCTTATTCTTGCTGTATACCCCACCTCCAAATAAGCTTGTGTCATTAATAAAATTGTTGTAACTTTTATATATAATTAAAGAAGAGTCTGTAATATACAAATCATTCATAACAAATAATGAATCTTTAATAGTACTAAAATTTTCAAATATACTTTTTGTTTTTATTTCAAAAATATCATTATAGCTTATTTCATAAATATCGAAACTTTTTGTTTTTAACAAAACTGTGCATTTATCAATAAATTTTTTCTCTTGTGGAGGCAATTCTTCTTTTGTGTGTATTACCAGAAACGGTTTTCTAGATTTTATATCTTTTGAAATATCTTTTTTATAAGTATTTGGTGAAAAAATTTGAAATAATTTTCGTTCTTCATCTAATGCAGGTCTCGACAATGTAGCATTTAATGATGGTAAGCCTGTATATGAAGGAACTATTGAATACATAAATGAAGATACTTTAGCAGAGTAGGTTGATGCGTATGGGTTTCCGTAATCAATAAAAAACGGCAATGTCATAACTGCCTGATATTTATCGGTATTTAATTTTGTTAATGGTTTGTAAACAGGGAAAATATGTTCTGTTTTTAATAAGTTAGCATTTTTAATAGTTCTGCTAATATGTGAATGGTATGCACTACCTTCTAGTGACATTATAAATGATACTATAAATACTAAGCTATACTTTAACAGTTTTTTTGTTATAATTTTATCGATAAAATAAAATGAAAAAACAGTAATAATAAAGTAAAAAACCCAAGTAAACCTTCCTAAACTTGTGAATTGTTTTATTGCAGGAATGTAATCTAATAAAAAAAATAAGTTGTATTTAAATGGTATCGCAAATGAATATAATAGAATAATAATTGATGCAGGTATGTATAAATAAAACCCATTACTTTTATATAGATACTTATATTTTTTAAAATTAAGAATGAAAAATAACATTATTATTATTGTTGTTATACCTATATAATTACCAACAAATGCCCAACTTTTATTTGGTAGATAAAAGTCATGAAAAAAATAAAATATTGGTTTTAAAAATGAATAATTAGGTGTTAATACAAAATTAATATCAGATGCATACTCTTTAAAAAAAGGCATATCTATTCTATTTGAGTGATTGTCTAATCCTACTACTAGTATATAATATAGTAATAGAGGTAATACTACTTGTATTACAAAATATTTTATATATGAAATTAACTTTATTTTATCTTTAAAATCGGTAATTAAAACCATTAAAAAAACAGACGTTGTTAGTAATAATACACTTAAGCCTTGATAACCATGAGTTAAAAACCAAAATAATGTATTTATACTTATTAATAAAGACCATTTTATTTTCTTATCAGAATCAAAGAACTTCATAAGAAGCAACCATGCAAGTGGAATAGGCCATGAATAACTTAAAGCCCAATGTCCAAAATTTAAAAGTAATATATGTGAAGATAGTATAGTAATTGAAAAAGATGCTAAAACAGCTGTAAACTCTGAGGTTTTTAGTCTAATGAAAATATGAAATAAAATTATGCTAGTTACAATAAATGATAATAGTATTTGCAAGTTAATTATACCCACTATATAATCCGCAATTGGAAATACGAAACTTAATAGTTTGTAAAAAGAGGCTATTAAAGGGTGAATATCTGTAAATATTATACTTTCTCCGTAAGGATAAAAAACGCCATTGTAACTTGTAAAGTCCTTGTCGTATTCAATATGGTACTTTATATTTGCATAATTTTTTAAAGCGTCTCCTTCATTATTAAACATATATTCGTTTGGCGAGCATAATATATCTCCATAAAAAAATGCAATAAATCCGAACGAAATTATTATTAAAATAATTAATGCAATATTTTTAGTGTTAAAAAGTTTTTGTATCATATCAATATGTAATAAACCATTTTTCTTGTGGTTCTTCGTAAAACTTAATAATCATTTCTTTTAAATAGAACTTACTTTTTGATAAATTCCATATATATGCTTTTATTATATACTTATCATTGAAAATAAATTTATTAAAGTTTTCTGTAATTTTTAGAGTTTGCCATTTATCGACACTGTGTAATTGTCGTTGTAGCTGATAGGTTTTCCAAAAAACACTTTTATTGTTATAATCAATACTTAATACTATATTTATTTGAGTGTCAGATGTATCAATTTTAATTATTGGTAATATTTCTATTGCTCTAATTTTTTTATAATGTACAGTGTCTAAGCTAATAAAAGCACTTATTTTGCTGTAGGTTGTAGTGTCTTTAATAGTTTCAACTAAACTGTCTTTTAAAAAGAAACTACTTGTATAAAAAGCAGAATCTTTTTTTGTATATATCTGTTTAGAAATTGATAAAAGCATTATTAAAAACACAACTGCTGATACTAATATTAATGCAATTTGTTTTATATCTATTTTTTCATGCATCTTAAATATATCTATAAAGATTCTGCTCCTGGTTTACCATGGCAATTTTTGTATTTTTTGCCACTACCACAAGGACATGGTTCATTTCTTCCTATTTGTTTTTCAACTTTTACAGGCTGAACTTTTTGTTTTTCACGAGTATCGCCACCTGAAAATGAGTCGTCAGTACGACTAGTTTCGTATCTACTCATATCCATTTGTTTTACTTGTGGAGCTTGTTGCACAGAGCTACCATCAGAAATTGGAATGTGAGCTTTCATTAACATTGAAATTACATCTCGGTTAATTTTATCTACTACTTGTTTAAATAACTCAAACGATTCAAACTTATAAATTAACAATGGGTCTTTTTGCTCGTAACTTGCGTTTTGCACCGATGTTTTTAAATCATCCATTTCACGCAGGTGCTCTTTCCATGAATCGTCAATTGACATTAATATTGATGCCTTTTCGTATTCGTTAACAAGCTCATCGCCTTGTGATTCGTATGCTTTTGAAAGGTTTACAGTAATGCTATAAACTTTTAATCCATCAGAAATTGGCACTACAATATTTTCGTATTGCCCACTTTGATTTTCGTGTACATCTTTAATTACGGGCCATGCTTGTTTTGTAATAATTTCGGCTTTACGTTTAAATGATGATAATGCTTCTTCGTAAACCTTTTCTGCTATTTCAGATATATTTAGTTTTAAATAGTCTTCTTCAGTAACTGGGTTTTCAATTGATAGCACTCTAAGTATTTCTATTGAAAATTCGTGATAGTCTAAATATCCATGCGATTCTGCAACTATACCTTCGCAAACATCAAAAAACAGGTTAACTATATCAACTCCAATACGTTCTCCGTAAAGTGCATGTCTTCTTCGTTTGTAAATTACCTCACGTTGCGAGTTCATTACATCATCATACTCAAGGAGTCGTTTACGTATACCAAAGTTATTTTCTTCAACTTTCTTTTGTGCTCTTTCAATAGATTTTGTAATCATTGAATGCTGAATAACTTCTCCTTCTTTAAGTCCAAGTCTATCCATCATCTTAGATATTTTATCTGAACCAAAAAGACGCATTAAATTATCTTCTAAGGATACATAAAATTGCGATGAACCTGGGTCTCCTTGTCGACCTGCACGACCACGTAACTGACGGTCAACACGACGACTTTCATGACGCTCTGTACCAACAATTGCCAATCCTCCTGCTTTTTTTACCTCGTCGGTAAGTTTAATATCGGTACCACGACCAGCCATATTTGTAGCAATTGTTACTACTCCGGCTCTACCTGCTTCAGCAACAATATCAGCTTCTTTTTGGTGTAATTTAGCATTAAGTACATTGTGCTTAATTCCTCTAATTTTAAGTGTACGACTTAAAAGTTCGGATATTTCAACAGTAGTTGTACCAACTAGTACTGGGCGACCTGCATTTACTAAGTCTACAATAGTATCAATTACCGCATTATATTTTTCACGCTTAGTTTTGTATATTAAATCTTCGTGGTCTTCTCTAACAATTGGACGGTTTGTTGGAATTACAATTACATCTAATTTATAAATATTCCAAAGTTCGCCAGCTTCTGTTTCAGCTGTACCAGTCATACCAGCAAGCTTATTATACATTCTAAAATAGTTCTGTAATGTTACAGTAGCATAAGTTTGTGTAGCTGCCTCAATTTTACAATTTTCTTTTGCTTCAATAGCTTGGTGTAGTCCATCAGAATAACGACGACCTTCCATCATACGACCAGTTTGCTCGTCAACAATCTTAACTTTGTTGTCAACCACAACATATTCTACTTCTTTTTCGAATAATGTATAAGCTTTTAGTAACTGATTAATTGTATGTACACGTTCCGATTTTACACCGTAATCGCCAAGCATTTTATCTTTTTGCTCTAATTTTTCAGAGTCTTCTAAATCAGATTTTTCAATCTCAGCAATTTCAGAACCAATATCTGGTAAAATAAAGAAATTTGGATCATCGGTATTAGAAGTAATTGTGTTAACACCTTTATCTGTAAGCTCAATAGAATTGTTTTTTTCATCAATAACAAAGAATAAGTCATCGGTTATTTTAAACATTTCTTTATTATTGTTCTGCATATAAATATTCTCTGTTTTTAATAACAGCGACTTTATGCCTTCTTCACTTAAATACTTAATTATTGCCTTGTTTTTTGGTAGTCCCTTCCATGCACGAAGCAAAAGAACACCTCCATCTTTTTCATTTTTTTCTGCAATTAATTTTTTAGCTTTTGCAAGCGTTTCTGTAACAAATTGCTTTTGCTCACTAAACAAAACTTCAACCTTTGGTTTCATTTCGTCAAAAAGCTGATTATCGCCTTTAGGGGTAGGACCTGAAATAATTAATGGAGTACGAGCATCATCAATTAAAACCGAGTCAACCTCATCAACAATAGAATAGTTATGCTTACGCTGAACTAAATCGTTTGGACTTACAGCCATATTATCACGCAAATAATCGAAACCAAATTCGTTATTTGTTCCGTAAGTAATATCGGCTTTATATGCTTTTCTTCGCGAATCTGAATTAGGTTGATGTTTATCAATGCAATCAACACTTAATCCGTGAAACTGAAATAATGGTCCCATCCACTCAGAGTCACGTTTCGCAAGATAATCGTTAACTGTTACCAGATGAACACCACGTCCTGTAAGTGCATTTAAGAAAACAGGCAAGGTAGCCACAAGAGTTTTACCCTCTCCTGTTGCCATTTCCGCAATATTTCCTTTATGAAGAGCAACACCACCAAAAAGTTGTACATCGTAATGTACCATATCCCAAGTAATTTCTGTTCCTCCTGCGTCCCACTTGTTATACCAAAGTGCTTTATCACCTTCAATTTCAACATTACTTACTTGTAATGATAAATCTCTATCAAACTGTGTTGCTGATACTTCAATATACTCGTTTTCCATAAATCTACGTCCCGTATCTTTAACAATAGCAAAAGCCTCAGGAAGTATTTCTTCTAATGTAATTTCAAGCTGTTCTGTTATTTCTTCTTCAATTTTATCAATTTTATTATAAATTGCTTCTCTGTTTTCAAGTTCAACTTTATTATCTGAAATATCTTTCTTAAGTTTAGAAATCTCATCATTTAAATCTTGAACACTATCTTTTATTCTTTGTTTTAACTCGTTAGTCTTGGCTCTTAAATCATCGTTAGATAAAACTTTAATACTGTCATATACGGCAATAACTTTATCTACGTATGGTTGAATAGTTTTAATATCTCTATCGGCTTTGTTTCCTACAAACGATCCTAATATCTTATCAAATAAACCCATTTTATAATTTTATATTAAATTTCTGCTATTTTTTTAGCAACTCACAAAAATATACTAATTAGTAGAGTTTATCAAGTTAAAACTTATTAAAATATTGTTATATTTTTATGTATATAATTGCTAAGATTAGTATATACTCAAACCAAATAGCTTTTCGGTTTTTCTACTTTTTCTTTTTCCATTTTTATTTGCTTAAAATAGTAAGCGTAACAAGCTATGCTTAAAATTTTAAACTCTAAAAAAGAAAAAATAAATCCGTATAAATTCCCGAAAAGCTAAATGGATTGAGTATATTTAGCTTTGAAAAATAATATAAAATTAGATATTGAAAAAATTTATAGAATTACTTGCTCCTGGAGGAAATATTGACTCAATAAAAGCTGCGATTATTGGAGGTGCAGACGCTGTATATTGTGGTTTAGATAAATTTAATGCTAGAAATAAGTCTGAGAAAATTACGTTTAAAGATTTACAAGGCATATTAAACTTAGCTCATAAAAATAATTGCAAAGTTTTTTTAACTCTAAATATTGTAATTTTAGAAAATGAAATTGCATCAATTATTAGTTTGTTGAACAAATTAATAAACACAAGTATTGATGGTGTAATTATTCAAGATATTGGATTATTATATTTAGTTTCTAAATATTTTAAGAGCCTTGAAATTCATGCTTCTACGCAAGTAACTACACATAATAAAGGTCAAATTAAATTTTTAAAAAAATTTAATATAGACAGGGTAAATTTGGCAAGAGAGCTTAATATTTCTGAAATTAAACAACTAACGCAGTTTTCCAAAAATAAAGCTATTAAAACTGAAGTTTTTGTACACGGTTCTTATTGCATATCATTCTCTGGAGCTTGCTATATAAGCTCAGTACAAAGCGGAAATTCAGGAAATAGAGGCCGGTGTAGTCAAGCTTGTAGAGATAAGTATTTAGTTACCCCCAATAAAAACAATTACCCTCTAAATTTAAAAGACAATTCAGCTTTTAATAATTTAGAAGAGCTAGTTAATGCTGGAGTATCATCACTTAAAATAGAAGGTAGAATTAAAAAATACGATTATGTTTATTCTGTAGTTAATACTTGGCGAAAGCATATTGATAGCTATTATTCAAATACAAAATTTATAGATAATTCTAATTTATATAAGGTTTTTAATCGCGATTTTACAAACGGCTTTTTAAAAAATAGGATTGGAAAAGATATGTTTATTGATAATCCTCGTGATAACTCAATTAAACATTTATCTGATATTAATAATTTTTCTACCGAATTAGAACTAGAGAAAGCATCGTTAAAACTTTATGCCGAAAAAGATACAATTAAAAAAACTATTAAATCTAAAATTGATACTGTTGTTATTGATAAACAGGTTGTTGAGATTAATGTTTTTGGGGAAAAAGAACAAAAATTAAAAGTAATTGTTAAAATTGATAATAATACATTTACAGTGTATTCTAAATCGGAACTAAAAACCAAAGGAAATGAGGTTTTATGTTACCAAACTATTTACAAACGATTTAAAGTAATTAACGATTCAGAGTTTATAATAAACAAATTAGATGTAAATTTAAAATCTGAATTATTTTTGGCTTTCAGCGAAATAACAAGTTTAAAAAATGAAATTTTATCGCAATTGTTTAATGGTAAAAAACTTAACAAGCCTATAGAGTTAACTCAAATTAAAACTTTAAACACCAATAAAAGTACTTCAATCTCTGTTTTAATTTCCTCAATAAACGACATTAGCTTATGTAATAAAAAAAATGCTGAAATATATTTTGAAATACCGAGTTCGTTGGAGAGTAATTATAAAAAAATAATTGAAATATTTAACACAAATAAGAATTTAATAGCTTGGTTTCCTTCAATTATTATAGGAAATGATTTTGATATAGCGACAGACTTTTTATTAGAGTTAAAGCCACAAATAATTGTTACAAATAATACAGGTATTGCAAGTTTTGCATCAGAAAACAAAATAGATTGGATTGCGGGTCCATACTTAAATATTGTAAACTCATATAGTCTGTTAGCATTAAAAGAAAAATTTAATTGTTCGGGAGCATTTATCTCTAACGAGCTTAATAAAAATCAAATAAAGAATATTAAAGCTCCACGTAATTTTACTTTACATTATGGTATTTATTATCCAATAGTTACAATGATTAGTAGAGTATGTTTGTTTCATCAAGTTTTAGATTGCGAAAAAAATATTGTTGATAACACTTGTATTTCTGATTGTGAAAAAACTGACTCAATAACAAACACAAAACAGCAAACATATTTTATAAATAAAACAAAAGGAAATTACAACGAATTATATAATGCCAATAACTTTTTAAATACCGATATAATTAAAGATTTACCATTCTTTTTCGACAGTTTTTTAATTGATTTACGCAATATTAAAACAAATACAAAACTAACAATTAATAAATCTGAATTAATAATGCTTTTTGAAGATGCTGTAAACCATAATATTAATTCAATAAATAAAATTAGAAATAATATTTTATTTACAACTAATAGTCAGTATAAAAAAGGATTGTAAAATAATAAAATCGCATAAATTTTCGAAAAGCTAAATGGTTTGAATATATTGTAGCATTTTTTATAACTAGGGTCTGCTGAGAAACGCATAACGAATTGTTATAAAACCACTTAACCTAAAATGTGCTATTGTAAGAGCAAACTTTTTAAAACAGATGTGCTTATAAGTTTGCATTTACAAATGTTAAAATCATAGTTTTATGCTTGCTCTGAGGCACATCATATTTTTATCTTCTTCAATTTGAGGTATGTATATACATCTGCATTTCAGAAAATAAAAATCTAATACACCTCAGAGCTTTTCAGCAGACCCTAACTAACTCCGTTAGTTCAACGCTCAATTAAACTAAATCTATTTTAAATCTAATTTAGAGATTGAATTTACAGGCAAATCGCATGTATTATTTTTACATTTATATATTTTAAGTTCATTACTATATCTACCCTCAGTTAAAGGTAACTTACTATTTTTTGTGGCTTTTGCCAAAATTACATTTGGTAAATACTGCTTGTTTAAATTCTTTAAAACCTCATCAGAGTTATTTCCTGTAACAACTATTTCGTAAAACGGCTGTACATTCCATAAATACAATTGCAACCAATTTGAGTAATATACTGGATTATTCAGTATTTTAGGTTCTATTCCTTTTACCATTTTCTCCGATTTAACTGCATATTCGGTAATTCCAAAATACTTACCCAAAACAAATAAATTTTTAGCCATTATTGAGTTTGACGACGGTATTACATTATCATCTAATTCTTTTTTTCTAAATATTATATCGTTTTGGTAATTAGGTGTAAAAAAGAAATAATTTGTTTCTGTATCGTAAAAATGTGACAATGTATGCTCTAATAAATCTTTAGCTAAGAGAATATATTTTTCGTTAAAAGTTGTTTGATATAGTTTAATTAGAGCTTCTATTAAAATTGCGTAATCGTCTAAAAATGCTTTAATATTTGTTGTCTTATTTTTATAATTACGGTATAAAATATTGTTATCTTTTAATTGAGTTGAAATTAAAAAATTAATATTACGCTCGGCTTTTTTTAGAAAATATTTCTCATTAAAAACGGAATATGCATCTAAATATCCTATTGACATTAGAGCATTCCACGATGTTAAAGTTTTATCGTCGAGAGCTGGTTTTGGTCTTTTATTTCGTGCTTTTAAAAGTTTAAGTTTTAATTCTGATATTTCTTTTGGCTCAGTTTCTTGTGTAGTTGAAAGTATATTGTAAGCTTCAAAATTACCTTCTTGTGTTAAATTATAAAACTCTATAATTTTATGTGTATCAATACCTAAAACTTCCTCTATTTGTGGAATAGACCAGATGTAATAAGTTCCCTCTTTCCCCTCACTGTCGGCATCATACGAAGAATAAAAATTGTCTTCATATCCGCTTAAGTCAGTATCAATAAAATTTAGAGTTTCGTAAACTACGCGCCTGTATAGTTCTTTACCAGATATTTTATAGGCGTTAGAATACAAACTCACTAACTGACCATTATCGTATAACATTTTTTCAAAATGGGGTACTAACCAAATTTCGTCAGTGGAATATCGAGCAAAACCTCCTGCAAGTTGGTCGTATATTCCGCCCATCGCCATTTTAGAAAGTGTTAACTTAACAAAGTTAATTAAACTAGAGTCATTTTTGTATTTGCCTATCTTAAGTAATGCATCGTAATTATTTGGCATAGGAAACTTTGGTACTCTATTTAACCCTCCATTTTTATTATCAAAAAATTGTTTCCAATTATTGGTAATTCTATCTATTGTTTTTTCGGTAAACGGTTTATTGCTATTAAAACTTAGTAGCTCTGAATTTACAATACCCTTTTTTAACTCTTCTACATTTCGCTCAAAAAGATGAATTTTATTTTTATATGTAAAATTAACCGATTTTAAAACTTCTAGCCATTGCTGAGGACGGAAATATGTACCACCATAAAACGTATCACCATTTGGCATAGCAAAACAGTTTAAAGGCCACCCACCACTACCAGTAAGCAGCTGAACTGCATTCATATACAAAGCATCAATATCAGGACGTTCCTCTCTGTCAACTTTTATACAAATAAAATTTTCGTTCATAAAATCGGCAATTTCCTTATTTTCGAACGACTCGTGCTCCATTACGTGGCACCAATGACAGGCAGAATACCCAATACTAATAAGTAAAGGCTTATTTTCTTTTTGTGCAATTTTAAGCACATCGCTACTCCAAGCGTGCCAATTTACTGGGTTATGTGCGTGTTGCAACAAATACGGACTAGTTTCTTTTATTAAACTGTTTGTGTATTTATGTTTCATCTTGTTCTTACTTTGCGGTTTACAAGAATTTATTACTATAATTGTAATAAATAGCATTATAAAAATTTTCATATGCAAAGTTATACTTATTTAGACAGAATAAAAATAACGCCAGCGTATTTATATTTATTTATGAATTGCTGATTTAATATTTCTTCTCAGAAATTAACTCACCTGCTTCGTTCCACATTTTCCAATTATCTGATTTTTTTCCGTTTGTGTAATACATTTCGAAACGAAGTGTTCCATTTTCGTCCCAAATAAACCACTTACCGTGCTTTTTGCCATCAAGGTAATTTGCTAAAGCCAATTTTACACCTTTTTCGTTATATGTTTCCCAAGTTCCACTGTTTTTGTTTAGCTTGTAAGCTCGTTTTTCTTTTATTTTTCCATTTTCAAAATAAATAATTATTTCGCCATCTTTTTTTCCATTTTTAATGTGCATCTCAACTTTCTTTTGCCCATTACCAAAATACTCTGAGTAGTTGCCAGAGTATAGTTCTTTATTTTGATTGTAATACAATCCATCTTCGCCTTCAGTAATTTGACTAAAAGAAATAATTGTAATAAATACTGCTACTAATGTTAAATATATTTTCATCTTTTATTTTTTTTAAATTTTACAAAAAATAAATCCCACTACATATAATATAATGGGATTTAATGATGAAATAAATTAAAGTGTTTTATTCGTTTACTGTTTTTAATCCAATTTTTATTGAATTTTCGGTTCCTTCTATATTTACTTTTTGTAATTTATTTGCTTTGTACGAAATATAATCTACATTAATATTATATTCTCCAGGTGTTAACGATTTGAAAGAGAAGTTACCATCAAAATCGGTATATACAACCTGATTTGTTCCTTCTATTGTTACTTTAACACCTGTTAAAGCTTCGCCTGTAATTTGGTCAACAACAGTACCGTTAATTGCCGTTGTTACGCTTGCAGTAGAGCTCTTATTTGTTTTTTTCTCGTTTCCTTTTTCGTTGTTAGCAAAAGTATTAACTGTTAAAACTATTGCTATTATTATAAAAAATATTCTTTTCATTTTCTTTGTTTTAATTTCTATTGCAAATGTAAACCCCAAAAATTACTCTAAAATTTCTATAATGTTATTTAATTGTTAATTCGAAATATAGTAGTAATTCAATTGCATTACCAAATGACGTAAATAATTTGTTATACGTTTCTCAGCAGACCCTAAGTAACAAGTTTACTTTTAAAGATACAACCTTATATTGCATTTTTTTTCATCATTAATCCCAATATTATTGGAATTTATCTCAAAGAACATCTGTAATTTAGAGTCTTACAGCGACTATGCAAACATCATCAGTTTGCGTTAATTGTATTAAAATTTATAAGC
>Ga0256827_10001135_pt1 | contig 16893 bp, 8 predicted proteins | sample CV84metaG_FD_185977 | JGI IMG/M metagenome (GOLD analysis project Ga0256827, IMG submission 185977) | Hydrothermal vent microbial communities from East Pacific Rise, Pacific Ocean - CV84 | ecosystem: Environmental > Aquatic > Marine > Hydrothermal vents | place: Pacific Ocean: East Pacific Rise... | reverse complement strand
TTTATTAAGAGTTTACAAGGTAGAGATGGTGGTTATGTATTTGCTAAAAATGTTGATACCATATTTCTGAGTGATGTAATAGATGCAGTGGAAGGAATGGATAAATATACAGGTTGTATTATGGGACATGAAAAGTGTAGTAGTGAAAATCCGTGTAGTTTGCATAAAAGCTATGCTCCAATAAGAGATCAGGAAGTAGCTTTTCTGTCTCAAACAAGTATTAAAGAACTAATAGACAATAATATTAGAAAGTACTAAAAGAATTTTTAGTATATTTGAGCTCCAAACTAAAATCAGGCTCAATATTGTACAATATTATATAATACATCAAAGTAGTATATAAATTATTAAACTAAAATCAATTAAATAATCATTTTTATTAACTAACAATAACTAATCATGAAACAAACATTACTTGACAAGTTTATGAGCAAAAAAGGACTCTATACGAGTTTTTGGTTCATAGCTATTTTTATGGTTTCGGCTTTAATTTATTTTACAGCCAACCTTCAAAAAGAGGTACCTCCTATTGCCAAACAGGTGAAATCGGTATCTGGAGAAGTGCTTTACACTTATGACGATGTAGCAGAAGGTAAAGGGTATTTCCAAGAATTTGACCTAATGGACTGGGGAACAATGCTAGGAATGGGTGCTTATATGGGGCCAGATTTCTCTACAGATTTCTTCCACCACCGTGCTGAATATCTTTACGATTATTATGGTAAAGAGATGTATGGTAAATCTTCAAAAGAATTATCAGATGAAGAAAGAGGAGCTGTAAAAGTTCGTGTAAAACAAGATTTCCATGAACAAACTAAGCTCTTGGAAGAAGGTGTAACTTATACTGATGCATCTGCCGAAGCATATAAGTTAAATGTAAAAGCATTAACTAAAATGCTTGTTGAAGGTGATCACGAAAGAGCATTCCCTGGTGGAGTAATTCGTAAAGAAGAGGCTGTAAAAATAGCTGCTTTTGTGGATTGGTCTCAAATGGTAGCTTCTTCTATTCGCCCTGGCACAGAAGGAAAAATTGGAGAGCGCACATGGTCAAATAATTGGCCTCCAGAACCACTTGTAGATCAGGACACTTCCATAGATAATCACTTTATTTCTCTTTGGGAATTCCTTCTTTTATGGGTACTATCTATTGCTGTTGTTTTCTTAACTTATGAATATCTATTAAAAAAAGACAAGTCTGAGGTTTTACAACCTGCAATGAAAATTACAAAATTATTCCCTTCTCAAAAGAAACTTTTAAAGTATATTCCAATTGTATCATTACTATTTGTGGTTCAAGTGTTTTTAGGAGCTTATTTAGCTCACCTTTATGCTGATCCAGGCAATGATTTTGTTTTCTCACAAAGTATTTTACCTTTTAATGTACTTCGTTCTGTTCACACTCAGTTAGCTATACTTTGGGTTGCTGTGGGTTGGTTAGTAGGTGGTTTATTAATTGCTCCTTGGATTGCAAACAAAGATCATAAGTTCCCTTGGCTTGTTGATGTTCTTTGGATTGCATTATTAGTTGTTGCCGTAGGTTCTATTATAGGATTATATATGGGTGCAACTGGTCAAATGCGTGATACTTGGTTCTGGTTAGGAAATGAAGGTCGTGAACTTCTTAACCTTGGTAGAGTTTGGGATATAGGACTATTAGTTGGATTAGTATTCTGGTTCTTATTAATTATTAGCTTAATCAAAAAAGCATCTACTAATAATCCAATAGTTGGTACTATTATTTGGTCAGCATTTGGTATTGCTACTTTATATATTGCTGGTATGATGCCAATCCACAAAATTCAACCTAACTTTACTGTTGATGATTATTATCGTTGGTGGGTAATTCATCTTTGGGTAGAATTAACATTTGAATTATTTGCTGCTGGTACTATTGCGTTCTTTAGTGTATCTTTAGGATTAGTATCTCAGAAAGTTGCTGAAAGAATCATGTTCTTCGAACTATTCTTAATGATGATGGCTGGTACTTTAGGAGTTGGACACCATTACTGGTGGCAAGGTCTTGATGAGTATTGGATTGCAATTGGTGGAATATTCTCTGCTATGGAACCATTACCTCTTGCTTTAATGGTAGTTGAGGCATGGAAAAACTATAGAGAAAAACGTGCTGAAGGAGGAGAAGTCAATGAGTTTACTACTCCATTTATGTGGATTACAGGTTCTGTGGCATTAAACTTTATTGGAGCTGGAATTTTTGGTATGGTAATTAACACCCCTACCATTTCTTATTACTCACATGGTACATACCTAATTATGCCTCACGGTCATATTGCACTTCTAGGAGCATTTGGTTACGTATCTATAGCTTTCCTTTATATGACATCTCGTGCCAATTCATTGGCTAATGGTTATATCTGGAATGATAAATTGAGTAAGATATCATTCTGGTCATTAACAATTGGTGTACTATTATTTGCTTTACCAACCCTAATGATTGGTATCGAACAAACAAAGATGGCTTCTGAAATGGGTTATTATTTTACAAGAACTAGAGAAGCTCTACAAGAAATGGACGGATGGATGTGGTTTAGAATACTTCCTGATACTATGATGATTGGTGGAGCTGTTGGAATTTTTGTTGACTTATTTATGAAAACATTCATGGGTAAAAAGGCATAAATCTCATATAATTACATAAACAAAAGGCTGTTAGACGTTTATTCTAGCAGCCTTTTTTAATATCTATATATTGTTATATTTGCATTCGTTAACATCTAAGATATAGGGAATGTTTTCCCTTATAATTTATTCAATAAACAATTATTATTTTTATGAAAAACACAAATGCACACTATGATTCAACACTAAATGCTGTTATTTGGGAGATAAATGGGTTTGTCTCTTTTGAAGATTTTAAAACAGCAGGAAAGCTAACTCACACACTTAGAAAGAAACACAGAACAAACAAACAGATAAATAATATTAAAGACATGAAAATTCTTTCTAAAGAAATTCAGGATTGGATTGATGGAGTTTATTTTCCTAGCGCAAAAGAGTCAGGGTTGAAGCATTTTGCATTTATTGTTCCTAAAAATACTTTTGGAAAATTAAGTATGGAGAAGGTAAATGCCGATGCATCTAAGTTATTTAATATGGAGATTGAGTATTTTAATAATGCAAATGAAGCCGCTAAGTGGTTGAGTACAAAATCTTAGAATTACTTACCCATAAAAAAAGCTGCTAGGACGAAAGTCTTTGCAGCTTTTTTGTTGTTATTCTGAGTTCTTTATTCTAATTCAAATTGGCTTTGACCAATCATTCTACCATCCATATATATTGCAATATGATACTTTCCTTTCATTGCAGGAGAGTCACTTTTCTTATCCCAGTTTAATGTTACATCTATTGCTTTATTCTGATAATCAATTTCTTTCTTCATGGAATATTGAAGTCTAGTTCCATTTGCTTCAAAGCTGTACTCATCTCCTTTACCTTTCATAATAATTAACCCATCAGGCCTTGCTAAACGAACATAGGCAGTTCTTTTACCAGGCTCTGCCAATGGATTTTCACTAACAGTAAAGCGAATTTTAACTCTTTCAACTCTTCGTGCTTTATAGGTTTCAACCTCTTTATTAGTTTTGCCTTTAAGATTGTAAGTCAGTCCTTTTACATTATAAGCTTTAAGAATAGCTCCAGATTCTACAATCTTTGTTAGCTGTTCTTTTTCTTTGCTAAGTTTTTTAGCTTTCTGATTGGTTTTATTTATTTGTTCGTGAGCAATATCGAGCTCTTTATGCAATTCTCTATTAATTGTATATATCGAGTCTAGCTGATCAATATAGCTTTGGTGAATCTTACGTAAATAATTTAATTTACGTTTAATTCGTCTATAATCAGATGTTTTTGCAATTAATCTCTTTATTTCCTTCGCATTAGCCTGAATAATACTATCCTTTTGCAATGCTTGCTCACTTAATTCACCATATTCTCTCTTCACTTCTAAATGCTCTACCATTAAAGAATCTAATTCACCGGTTAAGGTAAATCTAATCTCTTCTTTTTCAACATTTACAGCTTTTATCTCCTCTCTAGAATATAAAATCATCCAAAGTAATACTGCAATAATTGCTATTAAAATACCAATTGTTATTTTATAGCCTACAGTGCTACTCTTTTTATTTTCAACTACTTGTTTGCTTTCCATAATAAAATAATAAAAATCAAAAATTAATTAACTTTTACAAAAGTATATCTTTTGATAAGTACTAACTGATTTTTATTATAAATATTATTAAGAATTAACTTTTAATAAGTATAAACTATAATTTTACTTTTTATAAAGTATTATTAGTGTCCGATTAGAATATTATAAAAGAGACAAATATCTTGTATTATAAAGGCTTTTGAACGTTAATAGTCATTAGTACCTTCTTATCGGATTAATTGTCAATAATTTACATTTTGAAAGTTTATCGGACAATACTAATAAAGTATATTTATCGTAATTATTGTAAAAAAATAAGCTTACTTAATGGTCTTTTCAAGTTTCTTAATCCACTCAATAGCTAAATCTGTTTCTTTAAATATCTTAAATGGAATTTTAAATTTATTAACTGATGCCAATAATTTATTTAAATAATATCTTTTAAACACATTCATATCTGAGATAACAGCTATTCTTTTCATTCCAATTTTTGCACTTTCTGGGAGAGAGACTTCTTCCAACCATTTTCGTTGCTCAGGATTTATTATTCCTTGTAGTCTATTATCAGCTATAAAGTTCTCAGGTTTTTGAGCTTTTAATAATTCTTGAGCTTTGTTAAAGATTTGCTTATAATCTTCTATCGGTATAGTCTTAAAACTTTTCCATTCTACAAGAACAGCTTTAATATCTAGTGCATGATAAACAGTAGCATATTTATCTTCGTAATAATTTTCCATAATAATATTTTATTGTAATTTTTTTAGTTAGAATAGTTATTAATAAGTAACCAAAATAGACTATTTTGATAATATTAAAGGTTTTTATCAAGTTTCTTTATCCATTGATGAGCTTTCTCTTCATCACTAAATATTTTGAATGGGATTTTAAATTTATTTATTGAGGACATTAATGTGTTTAAATAATATCTCTTAAAAACACTCATATCTGCAATAACAACAATTCTTTTCATTCCTATTTCAACAGCTTTAGGAAAGGATTCATTAATAAGCCATTTCCTCTGTTCGGGATTTATTATTCCCTGCTTTCTTGTATCTGCTAAGAATGTTTCTGTCTTTTTAATCCTTTGCAAATCTTGTGATTTATTAAATGCTAATTGGTAGTTTTCTAAGCTTATTACTTTAAACTCTTTCCATACTTGTCTAACTGCATTTAACTCTTTTATGTAACTAACAGTTACATACTCGTTTTCAAAATAAACTTCCATAAATAATACTTTAATAATGAACTAAAAATATTCAATTCTTAATTGACAAAAGAATTAAAATAGTAAACATAAAAGATAATTTATTAGTATGATACGTTACTAAGCAAATTATAACCAAATAATAAAAAATTTAATTGTTGAATTAAAAACTGATAATGTAATAAATTCAAAAAGAATGAATTATTAGACGTCCTTCTTGGTATTCGTTTTGAGCTTTATCTTTTCTTTTAATTGATTTTCAACAGTTAAATCTTCACATATATTTATTATTTTAATTACATCATCATTCTCATCAAGAATTGGATAATATAATTGTTTTAACCAAATTTCTCTATTATCGGAGAGCTCGATCTTTGATTCTCTATTTACTGTATCTCCGTTACTTAGTTTAAGCCTAAGTTCTTTTACTTCTTGTGCTGTAACATGAGTTATTTCTTCAATATTCATACCTTCAACTCTTTCTTGAGGTACTCCAAGTAGTTTTGAGAACTTCTCGTTTATTGAAATAACATCTAAATCAACATTTAGCATCAATACTAAAGAGCTTTCATTTAGAGCTTTAAGAATACCATTCATCTCTGTTTCTCTTCTCATAGCTTCTTCTTGAGTTGTTTGAAGCTCTTCCATATTCTGTCTCATTTCTTCTTCTTGAGCTCGCATTTCTTCTTGTTGTTGTTGCGATTGCTCTAATAACTGACTAGTAACAATATTAATCTTTGAAATAGAGAATGTTGAAGCTATGCTTTCAGCTGCATTTTCTAAGAAATCTAACTCAAATTTCTTATAATTATTAAAAGATGCTAATTCTAATACACCATAAACTCTATCTTTAACTTTGAGAGGAACTATTACTAGACTTCTAGGGTTTGCTTTACCTAATCCTGAAGTAATATTAATATAGTTATCAGGAATATCGTCCATAAATATTGTTTCCTTTTCGATAGCACATGTACCAATAAGGCCTTCTCCTAGAGCTATGGTTTTAGTCATATGTTTTTTTCTATCATATGCATATGCTGCTGCCATTTCGAATATAGGCTCTTCTGAAGAAGAATCTTCAGCTAAGAATATAGCACCTTGATTAGATCCAGTATAATTCACTAGATAAGATAATACGTTATACGATAAATCTTCAATATTCTGTGTTGTTTGTCTGAGCATCTCACCCAACTCATATAGTCCTTTATTTGCCCAAGTTCTATTCTCCTCTTCTTTTTGTCTAAGTGCTTCTTCTTTTTTTGCTTCAACAAGTTTATCCCGCATTTCAAGTAATGCATTCCCCATTTCATCATTTTCACCCATAGATTCGTACTCGGCATTAAGATTTCCTTCTCCAATATTCTTGGCAAAAACAATAAACTTTTCATAAGCTGTACTTAACTTATTTACAGCCTGGCCTATTTTTGAAACCTCATCTTTAGTTTTAATTTCAAGTTTATCAACTGTTTGTCCTTCTGAAAGCTTATTAATAGAATCAATTATTTGTCTAGTTGGAACAGAAATTACAGCTCTTCCTATTATCAAAAGAATTGTAACTACAATAATTAATGAAATAATACCTGCTCCTACTACCACCCAATTAACCATACTCCTATTTTCCATATAAGATGTAATATCAGTTTGATATACGAGATATCCAAGCCTTTTGTTTTTACCATAGATATTAAAAGAGTAGTATATAAAATTTTCAGATATATCTCCTGCATCAAAAATATCTGATTGCTGAATATTTTCAAAAATATCAAAACTAAAATTACTAGTATGATTTACTATGTAAAATTTATCATCTAAAACACTAACATATTTAGAAGAATTAACTTTTCTTGCATTATTAATAATATTTCTATCAATAAGCACTGCTATTTCTTCATTTTCACCAATATTTACATTACTAATAAGTTCTTTCAATGAAAATCGTGTTTCTACTACTCCAATAAATACAGAATCTTTGCTATAAACTGGTGTTGCCCCTGAAATAGCTATTCCCCAGTCATCATCATTAACAAAAGAAACAGATTTCTTTATTTTAATTACACTATCAATAACTAGATTGTTTTGATTTATATTTCCATATTCTTCATCCCAACTTCTATAAAGACTTACACCATCTTTCGAATAAAAAGCCATATTGAAGACTGTACCTGTATTATTTCTAAAATCAATGGATAATTGTTTGTATTTTTCTCTTAGAATAGCGTTTGATGAGTCAATATTATTATTTCTATCATAATAAAACATTGCTTTCTTAATTGTTTTGAGCCCAGAATAAAAGCTTGAATTTATTATAGCTTTTGTTGATATTTTATCAATACCACTATTATATTCTATCTTCTTTAAACTAATATTTGAATTAAAAGCTACATTCATCATATTATCATAATAATGCTTAAACACAATAATAAAGATTATTAGCATTATCGAGAAGGCAACTCCCATTGGAGCAAGTATTTTTTGAAGAATATTCATTTTGAGCACTTTAATGATTAAGAGCAAAGGTAGTAAATAATTTAGTTTAAAACAACACTTATTGCAATAATTGTTACAAATGTTACAATGGTGAATATTTTGATAAGAATTATATTAATATTATTAGTACTTTTATTTGATAAAATTCTATTCAAATGAATAAACAACAAATACTTATTAAATATTGGGGTTATTCTAGTTTTAGACCTTTGCAAGAGAGAATTATTGATTCTGTACTTGCAGGTGTTGATACTTTAGCTTTAATGCCTACAGGTGGTGGAAAAAGTATATGTTTCCAAGTTCCAAGTTTAATATTAGAAGGTGTTTGTATAGTTGTTACTCCTCTGATAGCTCTCATGAAAGATCAAGTTCAGCAATTAGAAAAAAGAGGGATTAAAGCTGTGGCTATTTATTCTGGAATGCATGCTAAAGAGATCGATATTGCCCTTGATAATTGTGTTTATGGTGATAAGAAATTTCTTTATGTTTCTCCTGAAAGACTTGAAACAGAATTATTTCAAGAGAGAATCAAAAAGATGAATGTTAGTCTTATTGCTGTGGATGAAGCTCATTGCATTTCCCAATGGGGCTATGACTTTAGACCTTCATATCTTAGAATTGCAGAAATTAAAGATATTTTACCTAATGTCCCTATTCTAGCCCTAACAGCAACGGCAACTCCAATAGTTGTTGAGGATATTCAAGAAAAATTACTTTTTTCAAAGAAGAATGTATTTCAGATGAGTTTTGAAAGAAAGAATCTTTCATATCATGTAGAATATAGAGAAGATAAATATAATAATCTTCTAAAATTGCTAAAAAACAATCCAGGATCGGCTATAGTTTATGTGCGTAATAGGAGAAAAACTAAGGAAATAGCTACCTTTTTGATTAATAATAAAATAAGCTGTCATTTTTACCATGCTGGAATAACCACAGAAGAAAGGGATAGAAAACAGAGTGAATGGATAAATTCTAAAGTTAGAGTAATGGTTTCTACCAATGCTTTTGGAATGGGGATAGATAAGGCTGATGTAAGATTGGTAGTACATATGGATGTGCCAGATAGTTTAGAGGCATACTTCCAAGAAGCAGGAAGAGCAGGGAGAGATGGTAATGCAGCTCTTGCTGTGCTGATGTATCATAAAAGTGATATTATAGATTTGGAGCGGAATTTCCAAATGAAATATCCTGAAATAGATTTCATTAAAAATATATATAATATTCTGGGGAATTATTTTCAGCTAGCTGTTGGAAGTGGGGCAGGAGAGGCTTATGAATTTGTTCTTGCAGAGTTTATAAAAATGTATAATCTTAGTCCTCTTTTAGCATACAATTCTATAAAATATCTAGAAAAAGAAGGATATTTATTTCTTTCTGAAGCAATAAGTCGACCTTCCAGATTAATGGTAATTGTGGATAGAGAAACTTTATATAGACATCAAGTAAGGAATCCAAAGATGGGCGATTTTATAGATGTGCTAATAAGGTCATACAATGGTTTATTTACGGATTTCTCAATTATAGATGAACATTCTCTTGCACGTAGAATGAATACTTCAGATTTAATGATTGAGAATACTTTAAAGGTTTTGCATAAGAATGGAATTGTTACATACATTGCTAGAACGAGTAAACCACAGATTATTTTTCCTGATGGCCGTTTGAATACAAGAGATGTAATAATTAATAAAACTAATTATGAGAATCTGAAACAAGCTTCTTATAAAAGGCTAGAGGAAGTAAAAAATTATGTTGGGAGCACTACAAAGTGTAGAAGTGAGATGCTACTTAATTATTTTGGACAAAAGGAAACTCAAAGATGTGGTCAATGCGATATTTGCTTATCGCGTAATAAACTAAACTTAAGCCAACACGAGTTCAATACAGTAATGGATATTATTAAGCCTATTCTTCTAGAAAAAAATATGAGTTTAGAGAATCTGCTTGAGAATTCGGGAATAATTGAAGAAGAAAGATTTATTAAAGTTATTCGATGGCTTATTGATACAGGTAAAGTTACGGAATTTGGAGGCAATCTTATTTGGGTGAAATAGTTATTAATCATCCCAAAAGCAATTGCTTTTGGGATGATTGGTAAAACAAAACTTATTCAATTTATTTTTTAATAAATCTAAAGTTTGAATTAATACTTTCATTTGAAATATTTAATAGGTAATAACCAGAAAGAGTATTGTCAAAACCTTTAATTTTGTAAAAACGGCCTTTGAATTCTCCACTCTTTATTAATTTTCCACTAATATTATAAATGCTATATTTTGTATTACTATAGCTCTTATCCAAGGAAATATTTAATGAATTTATTACTGGATTTGGGTATATTTCAACAGTTTTATTATTTGGATTATTAATTCCGACATTACCAATATATACAATTATTGTATCAGTAGCTTTACAATGAGAGTCGTTGTATACACTTCCAATAATAGTATTTTGCCAAGCAAAAGAATTATCCACCACCAAAGCAGAACTTGCATTTCCTGTATTCCACCAATAATTTGTATAAGGAGTTGGTAAGTAAAGAATCAAAGTTTGGTTACTACTAATTGTAGTATCATTTCCAAGACTAAAAGAAGGAGGCATAGCGAAAATATCAATGTCAAAAGTATCGGAGTCGGTACATCTAGTGTTATTTCCTCCATCAACTAGAGTAGTGTAATTTCCTGCTTGAATAATATGTAAGGTCTGTGAATTCCCAATTATATTTCCATTCTTTCTCCATAAATATGTAGCACCTGGCCCGGCATCGTAAACTACTGAGTCAGTATTGCAAAATATTGAATCTTGAAGAGTCCCGTTAATATTTGGTTGAGGTTTTACGTCTACTACAATTTCATCGGTACCTGGGCAAGACATTGTTGTAGAACTATCATCAGTTGTTATACTAATAGTATGTAGTCCAACTCCTGCTGATGTAGATGAGAAATTATAATAATCTTGGTTGTAAGGAAGGTTTAGATTGTTTCCATCCAATGACCAATTATAGTTAATGGTGCCAGAGCTGGCATCAGCATTAATAGTTATGCTTTCTCCATCGCATAATAGTGTATCTGAACCAATATCAACTGTCATTCCTTTTATAAGAAAGCAATAGGAATATGTCTGAGAGCCATAATATGGGCAAGCTTCATCATGAATTGTAGCTGTAAAACAATGTGGGGTATTTGAAACATCATAAGGATTTGGTTGCCACGAGAATTGAGCATATGCGCTATCTGTACCATTGTAATAGGGAGTAAATGTGGCACCTATTATTCCAGAATTCCAAAGTATATGAAATATTTCAGGATTTCCAATAACACTAGTGTCTGCTACATCAGCATCAAAGCCATAAATATTAAAGGTAATAGGAATTGTATTTAAACAAGTTTCCATATAGTAAGATGTATCTGTAGGATTATATGGTGTTGATATTAAAGTGTCAATTCCACTTAGAGTAGGCACACTATTACTACATGTTGTTACTAATAGTTGCATATCTCTATAGACAGTGCCAATATGAGTAGGTACACCATTAATAGTTCGCCATTCTTCTACTTTTATACCTGTAACAGTATTTAATAGTGTAGTCGGAGTAAAACTAATATCTCCAGTTACAGGATCTAATGTAATGGGAGTTGATGAATTAAGAAAATTAGAAGCACTATATGGTGCTGCATACTGTACAGATATGCCTAATGCAGATGTATAGGGAGCATAAAAAGAATAGACTAAAGAATCTCCATCAGGATCAACAGCTCCATGATTGAAAACAAAGCTTTGATTATTACAAACGATAGTAACAGGTTTGTTAGAGAATGTTGGTGAACTATTGCCAGGAGCAGTTAAATTGTCTAAATGGGCTGGAGTAAACCATCCCATGGGTGAAGAGGGACTTAAAGTAGTTATGGGATTACGAGCACTACTTGTCCAATACATATCCCAACTACTGCAAGAAGGAAGAGTTACTGTTGCTTGGTAAACAAACTCTTGTATGCCATAAGGTCCTGATCCCATTACACCTCCATTACTACTACAAGAAGTAGGTACAGCACTGCATCCTAATGTTATTTCTTGACCTGTCCCACTAACTTTTTGTAATAATACATTGAAATTAAAAATAGAATTACTGCTGCAAGTAAAATTTACTGGAGCAGTACCAGGAGATGAAACGCCACTACAATCTTTATAAAATGATAAAGTAATAAGATAAGTAGAACCTCCTAAACAAGTATAGGTTAAGTCAGCACCAGCAAAATGTGTAGCTTTTAAGGTTGAAGTACTTGTAATAATTAAGAGAATTGTACTAAGAGCAATAAGAAATAGTTTTTTCATAATAATTGTTTGCATTTTTTAGAAAACCAAATATAGTAATAATTATTCAATGAAATTATAGAAACAAAAAAAGCTGGTGTCCACACACGACACCAGCTTAAAAAAACTAAAAACTAAACTTATTGAATAATTACTCTCTTAACTTTAATCTGACCTTCAGATTGAAGTCTTACAAAGTAAATACCTTTAGGGTAAGTGCTAAAGTCTATTCTGAAACTTTGAGTGCTTTGACCTAAATATTCAATTTTTTTACTAAATACTTTGCTTCCTATAGCATTATATATTCCTAAATCGTAAGTTTGATTTTCTAAACCACTAATGTCAATCTGGAATTGACCTTTATTAGGATTAGGGAAAATATTAATATCAGTATTAGAAAGTACAGGAGTAAGAATTCCAGTACAAGGATCAACTATAAGAGTGATAGTGTCAGTATTGTTACAATTGTTGCTATTGGTAACTTCCACAGAATAATCGTTATTACCAATATTGAAACCTAAACTATCAAGAGTAATAGTTTGAGTGGTAGCTCCAGTACTCCATAAGTAAGAAGTAAAACCAGCTCCAGCATCAAGAGTAATAATGTGATTTATGCAGACGTTTTGGTCGGCTCCAAGGTCTATGTTTGGTAAACTATTCACTAATACATAAGTGGAATCCATATTTGAGTTTACACTACAACCATTATTATCAACTAAAGAATTAATTATATAATAGGTATTTGTAGTTGGAGAAACATAATACTGAGCAAAATTATTATTGCTACTTGCATTAATTGTATTTCCATTATATTCTATGGAATAATTCCAAGGAGAAGCTCCGGTAAGATAAAGTGATAATTGAGTGCTGTCACCAAAACAAATAGTATCATTATCAGAAGCGTCAACTGTAGGTAGTTCATTCACATTAATTAGTATGCTATCTAGATTTCCTACTTCAGAACAACCATTATAGTCAGAAATTGAGATTATTCTATAATTAGTTGTAATATTTGGTGAATAATATACTTGTGTAGTATCATTATTTGTTGAAAGACTTGTATTGATAATTCCATCAGTTATTTCATAATTCCATGGAGAAGCTCCTGTAAAATACAATGAAATTTGAGAACTATCACCATTACAAATTGTATCATTATCTGATGCAACTATTGTAGGAATACTATTAACTACAATATATATACTATCAATATTTCCACTAGCGGTACACATACTAGCATCTGTAACTGAACTTAGAATATAATTTGTATTTTGTATTGGTGCAATAATGAAATTGTTGGAATTAACAGTAGAACTGCCATTATATGTATTACCATTAGCAGTATAAGTATAAGTCCAAGGTGAAGATCCATTAAAATAAATTGCATTTAAAGAAGTATCTCCAAAACAAATAGTATCTCCATCAGAGAATATTGCAGAAGGTAGACTTTTTACAAAAATGCTTATGCTATCAATATCTCCACTAGTAATACAACCATTACCATCTGTAATGGTTGAAAGCATATAATCTGTAGCAGTACTAGGACTTAAGTTAGCAATAGAATTAGCATTATTAGCAGTTCCATTAATGGTAATTGTACCATTACTAAATGTATAATTCCAAGGAGATGCACCAGTAAAGTCAACTGCAACATGAGCACTGTCACCATTACAAATAGTATCATTTGTAATAGCTATTTGTGCAGTTGGAAGACTATTTACAATAATAGATAGACTATCTAAGTTTCCACTTGCAGAACAACCTGTTCCATCAGATATATGATTTAGCATATAATGTTCATTCGTTGCTGATAGAATATAATATTGCAATGTACTAGCAGTATTTGTATCAGTAATTGTATTACTGCCATCATAAATACTATAAATCCAAGGAGATGTTCCTCCAAAACTTAAAGAAACTAATGCACTATCACCAATACATAAAGTATCATTATCGGAGAATGTCATCAATGGAGCAGGAATTACATTAATAGTTATACTATCTATATTTCCATTTAGTGTACATCCGTTATCATCAGTAATAGATGTGAAAATGTAATTTGTTGTATTGCTTGGTGTTAAATAAGTTAGAGCTAAAGGAGTAACAGCAGTACGATTAATATCTACTCCGTTTGCACTAATTGTATAATCCCAAGGAGCAGTTCCAGTAAAGTATACAGCAGCTTGTGTACTATCACCAAAACAAATAGTTGTATTGTCGGATAGGCTTAAGTTTGGTAATGCATTTACAGTAACATTAACGCTATCAATATTACTTGAATTAGTGCAATTATTACCATCAGTAATTGAATTTACAATATAATTACTTGTTGAGGTTGGACTTAAGTATCTCTGAGTAAATGCAGAATTTGTTGTGCCACTAATTATTTCACCATTATTATTTATTGAATAATTCCAAGGAGATTCTCCAGTAAAATATAGAGTAACTTCTGTGCTATCTCCCATACAAATAATTGCATCATTAGAAACAGTAACATTTGGTAAACCATTAACTTTAATGTATGTACTATCAATATTTCCAGTACTTGTACAACCATTATTATCAGAAACAGATGTTAAATTATATAATATATCTGCACTAGGACTAAGCTCTATTGTGTCTATTGTAGACATTGAATATGCTAATTCTCCATTGTGAATATAGCTGAATGGGCTAGCTCCTGTAAAATTGATTATTGTGCTGGAAGATTCTCCCAAACAAATAATTGATGAGTCAGTGGCATATGATGCTGTTGGAAGGTTAAGAGTGCTTACAAATATTGAATCAATATCGGAAGTACTACCGTCACTTGCATTCACAATATACCAAGTGTCTTGAGAAGGTGTTGCCACAGGATTTTCTGAGGTTGAGTAGAATCCACTAGGATTAGATGTCCAAATATAATTAATTGTTCCTGTTCCACCACCTATATGTGCTTTAAGCTGAATAGGAGTTCCAAGACAAGAAACCGAAGGAACTGAAGTTGGGCTAACAGTAATAATACCTCCCGTATATGATAGTTCGACAGTGTCTGTATTACTACAAGTAGTTGAAGAATCGTATACATCAACAATATATGATTTTGATGAAGTAACGTTAACAGTTGTAACAGTTTGCATATTAGTATCTCCAACTATAGCTGAACTTGGTGTCCATTTATAATTAATATTTCCTACAGCATTTGTTACTATTGCATAAAGAGTAGTAGTTGAATCATACATTACAGGATTTGCACCAGCAACTGATGTAATAGCTGGTAAAGTTTTTACTGTTGTTATTATTGAATCACTACTTGAGCATGAGTGGGCATCAGTATAAGAGTATTCTATTTGATGAGTACCTACACCTGCTGTAGAAGGATTGAAAATATTACCAATTACTCCATTTCCAGTAAATGTTCCTCCAGTAGGAGTTGCATTTAGGGAAACGGCATTATTATCAATACAATAGTTAGCTAAAATATTATTAAACTGAATAACTGGAAGATTATGTACAACAGTGTTTTTGGTATTGCTATTTTCACAACCATTAGCATCACTTACAGTATATACAATATTGTGAGAACCGTCGCCTGCTGTAGATGGGCTAAATACATTTGCTGTCATTCCAGTTCCTGAGTATGTTCCGCCTGCAGGTATTCCTAAAAGGCTTTCGTCAGCTGCATCAATACAGTAGTCAGTGTTTAGACCTACAATAATAGGTTGTGTAGGTAGATTATTGACAGTAATAATTGTTGAATCAACATTATTACTTGTAACGCAACCATTACCATCGGTAATAGAAGATATAACATATTTTGTTGTTGAATTAGGTGCTGCATTATAAGTAATATTTGCAGTATTAGTAAGTGTATTGAATGATGCACCATTAATACTCATAGTGTATATCCAAGGACTAGAACCTGCGAAGTTTATTGCAATATCTTTATCTACACCCTTACAAATAGTAGTGTCTGAACTCATATTTACAGTTGGATTGATATTTACAATAGTGTTTTGTGTAGTTATACTAGTACAAGAGTTTGAGTCGGAATATGAATAGGAAATAGGATTTGTTCCAATAATTGCATTTGATGGATCAAATAAACCAGTAGAATCTACTCCTGTACCACTAAAATAACCATTAGCTGGTGAACCAATCAAGGTGGAGGTTGTACTATTTTCACAATAAGTATTTGATAGGCCTGTAAAACTTACAGGAACAGTATTTTTAAAAGTAACTACAATGGTGTCTGTATTAATTCCCAATGGAGTATTTACAATTACAGAGTAGGTGTCTGCGTCAAACACTGTAATAGTTGGAGTCGTATATGATAATGTATCACTTCCTGCTGTCCACATATAAGTATAACCAGGTTGGTGGTCTATACTTAGGTCTAAAGCTCCACCAATACACATGGTTGTATCATTTCCTAAATCAATATCTGGAGGTAAGCTTATAGAAACATTATCAAATCTGAAATATTTATAACCACTAGCATTAGCATTTCTACTACATACTAACTTAATATGAACATTGCTTCCTGTATAGGCAGCTAATGAATATACATAGGTTTCAAATTTATTGGAAGGTACATAAGTAAATGTATCAATTACGGCTAAAGTATCATAAATACCGCTACAATCAGGAGCAATTAAAATAAGTACTGAATCATTAACCATCATTGATGTATCAACAGAATAATAATAATCCCAGAAATCAAAAGTTAAATAACTATCAGAGG
>Ga0256827_10001133_pt1 | contig 16895 bp, 15 predicted proteins | sample CV84metaG_FD_185977 | JGI IMG/M metagenome (GOLD analysis project Ga0256827, IMG submission 185977) | Hydrothermal vent microbial communities from East Pacific Rise, Pacific Ocean - CV84 | ecosystem: Environmental > Aquatic > Marine > Hydrothermal vents | place: Pacific Ocean: East Pacific Rise... | reverse complement strand
TTCTAGTAAATATTGTGATTTTTTAGGAAAATAGGTTACTTTATGTGCAGAACCTTTATAAAAACTTTTTTCTTTTCTAAATTCAAATTTAACAGAACCAATTGCAAGATATCTATCCGTTTCATTATTCTCATTAAAATGTACAATAACTTTATCACCATGTAACCAGTTTTGTGATTGTTTAATTTTTACATGACCTATAAAATGTACTTCCTTACGCATATTCTCTGCATTCATAGAATCAGAAGTTATCTCTACTTTTTCTGCATATAAAAAAGAAGAAAACAATAATAAACTAAAAGATATAAGAGCTGATTTTTTTAATATATTCAATAGAAAACCTTTATATATGATATCTATTATTATATCATTATATTACTTTTCTACAGTATAAACCGTTGCATCAATAACTGTTGCATTTAACTCTTTTTGTGCAGCATAGTACTTTAATGTATCCCCATAAATAACATTTTTAGCCATATGTGCAACAAAAGGTGATGTAATAGTTAATATCTCTTTTTTTTGATGATAGTTTGCATGGTGCGTTGTATAGACATATCCGACTTTCTCTCTCAATGTGACATTGCCATCAAGATACAAAATATTTCCACTATATCTACCACTATCAGCTGTCAACTTATGAATAGTGTCACTATGATATTTTAAATTTTCTAATGTTAAAACCCCACTATCCCTTATCCCATAAGTGGCAAATAAATTTGCTTTCATATTATTCTGATCTACTTCAATAAAAGTTGTATTTCTAAATTCTAGTTCTTTATTTATGCCTATTTTACTACTAGTTTCATTGGTTAATTTTACCATGGTTGTAAGTATTATCGTAAGTAAAATACTTATTACTAATATTATTTCTAACTTTATACCCATAATGCTAAATACTTCTCTTCAAGACCTTCTTTAATAATAAGGTATTCTATCATCTCTCTTACTGCTCCATCACCACCTTTTTTATTAAGTATCACTGTTGCAATTTTATCTACATAAGCAGAAGCATCTCTAGGTACAAAAGATATTTTTGCAGATTGAAGCATTTTAAAATCATTTAAATCATCTCCTATCGCTGCTACATTATCCATAGTAAGATCTAGTTTATCTAACAAGGTCTCTAATACTTCTCTTTTATTATGAATACCTTGATAAAAATGTTCTATATGTAATTCTTTTGCACGACGTGCAACGATATCTGAAGATCTCCCCGTAATAATAGCTACTTGTTTACCAAGTTTTCTCCATGATGCTATAGCTAAACCATCTTTCACATTAAATGATTTGATTTCATCTCCATTTTCACTATACGTGATATGAGAATCTGTCATCGTACCATCAACATCAAGGACAATAAGTTCTATACTCACAATACACCTTTTGTACTAGGTATCCCTGCATTTTCATTAGGTGTCGTTGCACGACGTAATGCCACAGCCAATGCTTTGAAGGCTCCTTCTATAATATGATGTTTATTCTTACCACGATTATAAATAAGGTGTAGAGTAAGAGGTAAATTAAATGCAAATGCCTTAAAAAATTCTTCTACAAGTTCGACATCAAAATCTCCAACTTTTCCACCTATAGGTAGTTCAAAAACTAGATATCCTCGATTTGAAAGATCTATATCGCAAGTAATACTAGCTTCATCCATCACAACTGTCGCATTTCCAAAACGTTCAATACTCTGTACTGGATAGATGGCTTTCTTTAATGCTTGTCCTATAACAATAGCCACATCTTCTACAGTATGATGATCATCAATATGAGTATCTCCTGTACACGTCACTTCCATATCTATATGTGCATGTTTGGTAAATGCCTCTAGCATATGATCATAAAAACCTACACCTGTATTAATAGTTGCTTTACCGGTACCATACAAATTAAGTTTTACTACAATTTGTGTCTCTTTTGTCTCTCTTGTAACTTCAATCATTCATTATCCTATTTCTCTACTATACACTTGCCCAGTAAGTATATTACTTTTTTTAAATGCTACTGCATCTTCTTTTGACTTAAAACCAAACAAAAGTACTCGATACAATATACCATTATCTGTATTATAACGCTCTATAGTAGAAGCGTATTGTTTATATTTTTTATTGGATATATATTCTACTTGTTTAGCCCCAGCATAAGATGAAAATGCGCCTAATTGTATACCAAAATCTTTAGTCAATAGACGCTTAATATTATTATTCTTTCTTTGTTTATGAGTACGTGATTTTGAATTTATTTTTCCTTCACAACCAATAACCTGTAGCTCCACTTTAGCAATACCCATTTTATCTAAACCAAGTTCTTTTCCTGCAAGGTAAGAACAATCTATGACTCTTCCTTTTACAAAAGGTCCCCTATCATTAATACGTACTACAGTACTTTTACCATTTTCTATATTTTTTACTCGTACCATAGTATTCATTGGCCAAGTTTTATGAGCAGCCGTACGTGCATACATATTATAGACTTCACCATTACTTGTTAACTTACCATGGAAATCTGGACCATACCAACTTGAAATACCATGCATCATCTGTCCAAGATTAACATTTCGTGGTGCATAATGTCTGCCTAAAACTTTATACGGACGCATTGTTGCTTTAGAGTTTAAAGCAACATTCTTCTTTTGAGAACAACCTTCTATCATGAAAAGAGATATAAGAATAACTACTAAAGATAAGCATATTGAACATGTTTTCATACTAATCCTCTGCAATCATTTATTTAAGTTCATTATAATATTAACTTCTAAATTTTATAACTACTCTTTTAGAAAATCACCCGCTAAGACTTTTGCAATTAGTGCTTCTTCTTCAGTTTGTGCTACTTTTAGAGGAAATTCAATACAATATTTTTTAAGAAGATTAGACATATCTTTACTATTTATATCTTTTTCTATACAATCATCCATCCCTAATTTTATACATTTTTCTAATAATTTATTATTAATATCGTTTGCCAAACCAATAATTGGTATATGTTGCAATTGACTTACTCCCTCATAATATAAAATTTTTGATGTTGTATCAAATCCATCCATAACTGGCATATCTAAGGTCATAAATATAATATTAAACTCTTTTTCTTTACGTAACTTAAATGCTTCTTTGCCTGTTGTTACCAAAGTAACATCCATCCCTAATTTAGTAAGTAATGTTTCAATGATTTTTTGAGAAATTTTATTTTCTTCTACTACAAGTGCAGACATATTATTAAATTCATTTACTTCTTCATTTGTACTTGTAGCTTCTAAAATATTTTTTTCAACTATAGTTGGCATTTCTATAGGTGTTTCTAATTTACTTTCTGAAAATATTTTTACTATTTTACTCATCGTAATTGGTGCATAAACAACACTTGAAAAAGTATGTTTTTGTATATCAATGCGAGAACGTAAGCTTCCAGATGTTAGTAATGCAATTTTTGATGGCAATTTAGAAAATGCGTCTAGTTCTCCTTCTAAACGTGCATAATTATGATATACAAATAATAAGTCAGGAAACTCTACATTACTATTTTTATCAAATAACTCATCGTAGTCATAAATTTTAAAATTAGCTCTCAAATATTCTACATATGTTGCTAAATTTTCATCAACTTGGCGATTTATATCTTTACTTGGTAAGGCAAGTCCTACGTTCATACCTTCAAATGTAGGGTATTTTTTACTACTATTTTCTTTATCATCTTTTTCAAAAGTTAAAGCAAAAGAATAATTTGAACCTTCTCCTTTAATACTTTCTAGCTCTAACATCCCACCCATACGTTTAATAATTTTATTAGATATACTTAAATTTTTCATATCTAACGATAAAGTTTTATTACTAGATTGCATATCTTCTAATGTATTTTGTATTTGTTTAATCTCTTCACTATTATAACCTATACCTTGATCATTAATTTGAAATTTAATGGTGACAGTTCGATTATCCTCACGTACTTTTTCTACTCTTACATTCACAGTATCATATGCATTACTTAATTCTAAAGCATTATCAATTAAATTTGAGATAATATGAGAAAGCCTCGTAGCATCTCCTTTAACTTTATCAGTTAAACTAGGATCAATATATAATCCTAAAACAATATCTTTTTGATCTGCTTTTATTGAAAATGTTTCTACTGATGATTCTATTTTTTGAACAATATCAAACAGTATATTTTCAAGCTCAAGTTTTTCAGTAACACTTGTATTTGTATTCGATATTTTATTTACAATAGAATCTAAATTTTCAAAATTATTTTCTATCATTGTGACAAAACCACTTTGCTCTATATTTAATGGTGTTTCTTTCAACAATTTGGTATATCCAGATATCCCATTAAGTGGTGCTTGAATTTCATAGGTCAAATTATTCATAAAAAGTGAATTTGTTTTATTCTCCAAATTTTTTCTACTTTCAGAATCATGTAATGATTCATAATTTGATGCAATATAATTATAAGCTACTTTTTGACTTGTAATATCATCAGATACAACTAACTTATCATCTGAATTGACTTGCGAAATTTTACCTAAGAGTTCATCTAATAATTTAGTTTTAGTATTGTTTTTCTTCCATAGAGAGAATAAAAATAATAATCCTATAATCCCTAAGAACAATGAAGCCAAGGCAAAAAGTAACTTCATTTTATTATTATCTAACTCTTTCGTTCCCTTATGAATTATATTATCCAATAACATGTTTTGCACATTATCTAATGTCTTCTGTTTATTATTTAATAATGCAACCCAATCAGCTATATTTGATGTATAGTTTCCAGTATTACTATTTGTCATAATATCAAGTCTAACATCTTCAATTTGACGTAAAGATTTTTGAAAAGTTTTATGATTAAATTGACTTTCAATATCCTCATACAAGATAGATATTTTTTCTTTATTTAATTCAGGTACTTGGGATTCATTAATTATCTTATCCCAATAGATAAGATTTTTTGCTGGTACTTGTTTATGTAAACTTAAATAATAAGAAACTAAAGCTTTTTCTGCTTCTGTCGAATATGATATATCGGATATATCGGAATAAAGTTTTAAATATTCTTTTTTATCTAAACTATCTTTTGTAGCATTTAATTTATTAAAATAATTTTTTATAAAAGTATGTAATTTATTATCTAAATCACCATTTACTAATTTTTCAACAGCTACAGTACCACTATTTTTAACTTTAGTACGTATATCTTTAATGATGGTTTCTAATTGATAAAGAGATGAATCATCTTTTTGAGATAGTATCTTTTTTAATAAACTATCTGTTGTCTCTTTTGTTTTATTACAGACCTTTTGCATAAGTTTTTTATGTTCACTCATTGTCACAATACATACAATTTCATTTAATGCGGAATTTTCTAATGATTGCAACAGTTTTGCATGATGTAACTCTGTTTTTAATAACATATTATTTTTATATTGAAACCAACTTGTATAAGTAAAATATCCACCTATCGCTAACAATATTAATATTGGTAATAAAATACTAATAAATTGAAAATATCTTTTTAACATAAATAAACTTCCCCAAATAATAAAATATATAGTCCCTAAACTACTAATGTAATCATTCTAGCATAAAAACTATTTAAAAATGCCTTTTTCTACCTTTTCAAACATATCTTTACTCACAGGTATAATTAAAAGTTGTCCAACACTTAAATAATTATCTTCTAAATGATTGGTATCTATTATCTCTTTTATGACAGCATTGTATGTTTTTGCTATGGTTTCTATAGATTCTCCAATAGACACATAATGAGAAATAAGATTCTTTTTTTTAGATACCTTACTCTTTTTTATCTGATATTTTAAGTAAAAAGAAAATATTTTTTCTAGAGGAATCATAATTTTTACACTTCGTTTATACTTTTCCATTTTTCCATTTTTAATATGTTTATTGATTTTTTGTAAACTACTGTATTTCATTTTAAGTAACATAGCTAATTCTTTTAAATCTGTTCCTCCTGAAACTTCTACTTCTGTTAATCCCTCTACACTATCAGATGTAAAATCTAAAGTTTTATTTTCTCCTATCATTGCTACTAATAATATTTTTTTTATATAATCTCGCGTCTCTTTAGGTAAAAATCTTAAAGTATCATCAGTAAGAATTATTAATTCATCACTGCCTGCTTTGCGTATAGCATTCTCAACACATCCTTCACCACAATTATACGCCATAGCTGCTAAATACCATTTTCCAAATTGTTTATGTAATTTATTGAGGTAATTCATTGCTGCTGCTGTTGATGATGCAGTATCACAACGTTCATCATATCCATTACAAACAGTCAGATTATAGTGTTTAGCAGTAGCTGGCATAAATTGCCATAATCCAGCAGCTTTTTTGGGAGATACTGCATTCGTAGAAAATCCAGACTCTATCATAGAGAGATAGATAAATAAATCACTTACACCTTCACCTACTAGAATTTTTTTCATAGTAGGCAAAACTTCTTTCCCTCGTTCTAAAGATCTTCTATAGAATGCTTTTAAATTTTTCTCATTACTTAGAACAAATTGTTCAAAGTCACTATCATGGATATACGATTTATCAATATCAAACTCATTAAAGACATACGAATATGAAGGGTATTTCTTACTTAAATCGAATGCGAGCATGGATGATGTTAGTATACTAAGAAGTAAAATTATTTTAATAATATATTCCTTAAACATCCGTTATATCCTAAAAGTTAAAAAGCCTATAGGCATTATCTGTACTTAGCTTTTCTATCTTTTCTCTATCATACTGAGAGAGTGTTACCATTTTATCTGCAACCAAAGTCGTATAACTAGGCTCATTTCTCTCACCTCTATGAGGGTGTGGAGTAAGGTATGGAGCATCTGTCTCTATAAGTAATTTATCCTCTGGTATTTTAGGGTAAACATTAATGAGTTTTTTTGCATTTTTAAATGTAATCACCCCACCAATACCATAATAGAAGTTCTTATTTGCCAGTTTAAGTAGTGACTCGTCTGCATTATAGCAGTGTAGTACCCCACCCTCATCTCCTGCATACTCATCAAGTAAAGCAAGACAATCCGCACTTGATTCACGTACATGAACTATGAGTGGTTTTTGCATCTCTTTTGCCCATAAGATTTGGTCTACAAAGACCTTTTTTTGAGCTTCTTTTTCTTTGGCTATGGCTTCCTCACCCTCAGGCAAGCGAAAATAGTCTAGTCCACACTCTCCTATAGCCACACATTTAGGATGATTTACATATTGTTCCAAATAGCTTCTGTCATACCCCTCTATATCATACGGGTGTACCCCAACGGCAAAATAAACATCTTCGTACTTTTCAGCTATCTCTACAGCTCGCTCTAGCGTACTTGTATCAGCTCCAGGGATGATAAACTTCTCTACCCCTTGAGCTTTTGCATTGGCTAAAACCTCATCTAAGTCTTCGCTGTATCGTACATCATCTAAGTGACAATGGGTATCTATAATCATACAACACTCCTTAACTTCTTTGCAAACTCCATTGCTTCTTTGGTTGGGTTTTCCCCTGCTATGATGCGTGAAATCTCATGTACCCTACCCTCATCACTGAGTTCAATCACTTGGCTTTTGTTTGCATCTTTTGTCACTACAATGTGCTGATTTGCTTTAGCCGAGAGGTGTGGCTGATGAGAGATAGCAAATATCTGATACACAGATGAAAGTTTCGTAATCATCTGAGCAATAGCAATGGACTCATCCCCACTTACATTCGCATCTATTTCATCAAGTATAAGCACACCTTGCCCCTTGTTCTCATTAATCGTCGATGCCATAAGTGCCAAACGTACACGGTTAAACTCACCACCACTCAGTGTAGAAGTACTAGACTCTCCTAACTTCACATCTAAGACATCTAAACCATTTTCACCAAGAGATTGCATATTAAAGATAAAAGAGAGTGCTGGTAGTTTTAGTGTCGTAAGGTAGCCACTTAAAACATGTTCCAGTTTTTTTGCCTCATCTTTTCTTGCCTTTGAGATTTGTCTAGCCAAGGTAGAGAGCTCCGTATACTCCATAGCCAAAAAGCTCTCTAACATGGTTTTGTCTTGCTCTATATTTTGATAACCTGACAACTCTTTTTTCTTCATCTCTTTATAGGCTATAGCCTCTTCTATAGAGCCATAACGCTGTTGCAGTGCTGTAATATCAGAGAGTCTATCGAGTATCTCTTCTACATCCATTTCTTCAAGCTCAGCTGCAAGATGTTCTGTCTCTTCAAAGTCTGCACGCACTTGGTTCATCGCATCCATAAATACCGAAGCATCTTTATCTAAAAGTTGGTAGACTTCTTGTACCGCAGATTCTGCACTGAAGATATCCATAGCAGTACTGAGTGACGCTTTTATTTTGTCTATGCGGGAAAGCTGTTTTTTAACCTGCATCAGCTCTTCATCTTCACCCACTTGTGGGTTAATCTTCTCTATTTTATCTACCTCATAACTGGCAAACTCTATAAGCTCTACCAGCTTGGCTTCATCTTCTTTGATTTTGGCTAAGGCTTGTGCTTTGGCTTTGTATGTAGCGTAGCGTTTTTTGTACTCTTTACGCAGTTTTTTAAAGCTCTTGTTATGACTTAATAAAGATGTATCTAACATACTCACTAACGTTTCAGACTCAAACCCACTCTTATCTCGTACAGAAAGGTACTGTACATAGGGACGAAATATCTCAGCCAAGGCCTTTTTAGAGATATTTTGTCCATCTATAAGGTAACGAAGCTTCTCTTTTTTAAGTGTTTTGATGGTCAGTTCATCTTCTAGCTCATAGTCATCACTTTGAAGTGAGTCAGGCTTTTGGATGCTTACTTCACAAAGCTTGGCTGCACCTTGTGTACTGTAGCCAAAACTAGAGAGTATTGCAGACATCAGTACAGACTTTCCAGCTCCAGAAGGCCCAGAAAAGACTACCAGCCCCTTAGAAAATTCTAACTCCACTTCATCAAAAGTAACAAGTTCACGTAGATAAAGACGCTCTATCAAAGCTTATCACCCCAATGTAGTTTTTCTCTTAGTACAGAGAAGTAGTTACGCTCTTCTCTGTGTAACAACTTCGCATTACGTTTAGCACCTTTGATAACTAATAAGTCGCCTTTATGCATCTCATAGTCATCTTGTCCATCAATCATAGCAATCATTGTATCACTAGGAGAACTTAATTCAATAGTAAAATCTACAGGTACTACTAAAGGTCTTTGTGTCAAAGAGTGTGCAGAGATAGGTGTCAAAATAAACGCCTGCGTAAGAGGATAAACTATCGGCCCTCCCACAGCAAGGTTATATGCAGTTGAACCAGTAGGTGTTGAGATAATCAGCCCATCACCTCTATAGGTATTAAACCATTCACCATCTATGGAAGCATTTATTTTAGTCATTTTTGAGATGGCAGGACGAGTAATAACTACATCATTAAAAGCAAAAAAGCTTTTTTCTTCACCTGTTTTAGTCTTGATGTACCCCTCTATCATCATTCTGTTATCTATACGATAGACACCAGCAAACAGTTGTTCTAAAAAGTTATCTACATCATCTATGGTTATATCTGCTAAAAAACCTAAAGTACCCGCATTTATCCCCACTACAGGCTTTTCATATGCATACGAACGACGTACAAGTGAAAGCAGTGTACCATCTCCCCCCAAGGAGACTAAAAAGTCTGATTTTTCACACATTTCATCAAAAGGCATACCTTCTACTTCTATCATAGTTGCAGAACGTTCTGCAAGTATTACATTTATACCTCTAGCTTCAAACTGCGTTTTAATACGTTCATATAAAGGTCTAATCTCAGGGTCATTGGGTTTTAGTATGAACCCAGCTGTCTTTATGTGTTCTAATTTTTGAGTACTCATCTTTTTCCTGTTATATAGAAAATAATTACTGTTAGGGTAGCATATTATCGCTTTGAAGGTTAAAAATGTTGCAAATTGACATTTTATTTATACAATCACTTCTAACTATAGACTATTGTTTTGTACCAAAATCCTGTGTCCAATATTGTATATATGTAGTATTATTATTGTCTATTCGTGCCATTCCCACTTCTCTAAAAATAGGGTTCATAAGATTTTTACAATGACCTGGGCTACTTATCCATCCTTCTATAACACTTTCTAAACTTGAATATCCTGCTGCAATATTTTCTCCATAACTAGACCATGAAGTATACCCTGCATATTCTATACGCTCTTGTAATATACTTCCCTCACCTGGATGATTTTCAGTAGCAACTAAATCACTTAATTCACCTGATCCCGTATGAGAAAATGTGTTTGTTTCAGCCATATCGTCACTATGTGTTTTTGCAGCATTATAGAGGTTTTCATTCCAACTTAATGCAGATACAGGTGGTTTTAGACCATATTCACCACAATCTTGTGTTTGTGATCTAGCCGTATTAATAGCATCTAAATATGCTTGCTTTAAACTATCAATTATAGGTATAGTACTATTCTTATCATATACGATGGGTATAACTATCTCATCTAATGAAATTAGAACAATATTTGATTCAGAATATATTAAAACTGTTGCAGATACAAATAATATTATTTTTTCTTTTAATAACATGTATCAAATCCTTATAATTATTTTCAACTATTATAACGAAATCATATAATTTCAAATTTAAGCATATAATCAATATGATAATTTAACCTCTTAATTAACATTTAGCTATAATCGCGACCAATATTACATAGAGGAACACATATATGAGAACACATTATTGTGCAGAAGTAAACGAAGAACATATTGGGCAAGAAGTAACCGTAGCTGGTTGGGTATCTAGCCGTCGAGACCATGGTGGATTGATTTTCATCGATCTTAGAGACAAAGATGAAGTCATCCAACTTGTCTGTGATCCTGCAGATAATGCTGACGTACACCACATAGCAGAGGAAGTACGTGATCAGTTTGTACTTGTTGCCACTGGTAAAATGAGAGCTAGAGGTGAAGGACTTGAAAACCCTAAACTTAAAACAGGTAAAGTTGAAATGGTTGTAGACAAGCTTGTCATAGAAAACCGTTCTAAGCCTATGCCTTTTGAGCTTAACGATGAAAAAGTGAACGAAGAGATAAAACTCAAATATCGTTACTTAGAGTTACGTACTCAAAAGTCTTATGACATTTTTAAATTACGTTCTAAGGCAACCATCGCTGCACGTAATGCTTTGGATGAGTTAGACTTTTTAGAAGTAGAAACGCCTATCATTACTAAATCAACTCCAGAAGGAGCAAGAGATTACCTTGTACCTTCTCGTGTACACAGTGGTGAGTTTTATGCGCTTCCACAGTCTCCACAGCTTTTTAAACAACTTCTTATGGTAGGTGGTTTTGACCGTTACTTCCAGATAGCAAAATGTTTTAGAGATGAAGACCTCAGAGCAGACAGACAGCCAGAGTTTACTCAGATAGATGTCGAGATGTCTTTTTGTGACCAAGAAGACGTCATAGGCGTGGCTGAGAAACTCATCCATAACATCTTTTCTAAATGTGATTATGAGATTCCTACCAAATTTAAACGTATGACGTATGCAGATGCTATGGAGAACTACGGTTCAGATAAACCAGATATGCGTTATGACCTAAAGATGGTAGATGTAATAGACATCTTTGCACGTTGTGATAACGAGATATTTTCTAACATCGCTAAAGACACTAAAGGTAACCGTATCAAAGCCCTCAAAGTACCAAAAGGTGATGAGATATTCTCAAAACGTCAAATGAAAGGTTTTGAAGACTACGTACGTAAGTTTGGAGCATCAGGTCTAGGCTACTTCCAAATGAAAGAAGACGGTCTTAAAGGCCCTCTTGCTAAGTTCTTCACAGAAGAGGATATTCAAGCAATCATCAATAGATGTGAACTTGAAGTAGGAGATGCAGTATTTTTTGGAGCTGGTAATAAAAAACTTGTACTTGACTATATGGGTCGTTTCCGTATCTACCTTGCTGAGATAATGGACATTATTCCTCAAGATGTATTTGAGTTCTTATGGGTCATGGACTTCCCTATGTTTGAAGTAGAAGATGGTAAAACAAAAGCCATGCACCACGCATTTACTATGCCAGAGCTAGATACTGATGGTAAAATAGTATATGATGATATAGAAGACCTTAAATCAGTTGCTTATGACATCGTACTTAATGGTACAGAGTTAGGTGGTGGATCTATTCGTATCCATAAAGAAGATTTACAAAAAGAGATCTTTACACTTATGGGTATTGGTGAAGAAGAAGCGCAAGAGAAATTTGGTTTCTTACTTGATGCCTTTAAATTTGGTGCACCACCACACGGTGGATTTGCTTTAGGACTAGACAGACTCATTATGCTTATGACAAAATCTAGCTCGATTAGAGAGGTTATCGCCTTTCCTAAAACGCAAAAAGCACAGTGTATTCTTACACAAGCACCAAGCCCAGTAGAAGATGAGCAACTTAAAGAGCTTAGTCTTAGAATTAGAAAACAGACACCTGCTACATAACCGTAGGGTGTTGTCCCCTGACAACACCTTTTATGGAGATACCAATTTATTGGTGTTGTGAGGGCACAACACCCTACACTACATAAAGGAAAAAACATGAAAAAACTATTTTTAATCATCGGAGCACCAGGCTCAGGAAAAACTACAGATGCAAGCATCATCGCAGAGAAGAATGAGAACATTGTTCACTACTCTACAGGAGATATGCTTCGTGAAGAAGTGGCTTCAGGTTCTGAGTTAGGGAAAGAGATAGATTCTTATATTGCTAAAGGTGCGCTTGTACCACTAGAAATCATTGTAAATACAATCGTATCTGCAATCAACAATGCTCCAGTTGCAAATGTACTTATCGATGGATACCCAAGATCCGTAGAGCAGATGACTGCATTTGATGAGCTTGTATCTAAAGAAGATAACATTGAACTGGCTTCTGTCATTGAAGTAAGAGTATCTGAAGAAGTAGCTAAAGAGCGTATCTTGGGTCGTGCTGCAGATGCTAAGCCAGGTGAAGAACGTTCAGATGATAGCATTGAAGTATTCTGGGACAGAATGAAAATCTACACTGATCCGTTGGCTGAAATTCAAGACTTCTATACGAAAAAAGATTTATTAGAAGTGATTGATGGTGCAAGAACACTGGAAGTTGTGGTTGCAGACATGGAAACTTTTGTAAAGAGTAAAATCTAATGTACTATGAGTAGGTCTTCCCTACTCATCATGATATGCCGTAACATTATAGGCTTCGACTAAACCATCTTCACTTAAACACTCTTTTTCAAAAAATTCTACTATCCCATCTCTTTGGCAGTGTTTCTCAAAGTCCTCTACACTTGCCCATGCTTCGTTAAAGACTATAGGCATACTTGTACCATCTGCAAATGGATTTACTATTTGTTTAGTGACTCTATAATGTAGACAGCCCTCTTCTCTTAAGGTATCTGGTTCTAGAGACTTTAATCTTTCAAAAAGTGTATCAAACTTTCCTTCTTTAGGTGTAAACTGTGCGATACAATAGAGTGTTCTTGACATAATATCTCCATCAATATATTTTTTATTTTCGTATTATATACACTTTATTCTGAATACACAAAACTATTATAACTATAGATTAATTAACCCATAGGTAATACTTATTTAAGTACAATTTATTTGAAGCATTTTGCTTTAATACTAAATTATAAAGGAAAAAGAATGAAAACAATTACAAAAAGTATTGCTGCAATAGCAATCATTGCTGGACTTACAGGGTGTCAACCAGATAATTATGATGATAAAAAATCTGGAATTATTACAGCAAAGACTTTGGTTTCTTATATAGAAAATTGGAAAGCAAACAAACCAAAAGGTACAGATGGTCGTTTAATCATAGTACAAGCAGGAGCAACATCATCAGGTAAATTTTTGAGCCATAATGATAAAGATGTAGTGGTCTATCAAATACCTGCAGGTGGTTCTTGTGATCCTTCATATAGACGCCATGATGGTATGACAAACATTCCAGGTGCTTTACTCTCAGGAGCCTATATGGATGGAATGATTAGTACATTTAATATGAATCCAGAAAAAGATTATGTTGTATTTGCTGTGGGTAAAGGTGCTAAGACTATGAGAGAGGTAGTACGTTCATGGTGGGTTATGAGATACTGGGGATGGGATAAAAATCGTTTAGCATTTTTAGATGGTTCTGTAGATTACGATTTTTCTAAATCAAGTGGACTTTCTAACTATTTAGTGTCAAATCCAACTATGCCTCCGGTAAAAATGGATGAAAATGGAAAACCTGTTATACATAATGGCCAGTTAATACCTATCGCACCTTTTTATACTATGAAATCTGTTAATAATGTACAAACAGACTTACAGATTTATTTAGCTGATATGATGAAAATTGCTTCAAAAGATAATAAAAAAGGTTATTTTATTGCTGATGCACGTGGAACTAAAGAGTATTCTGGAGAAAAAAACTCAAGATTTAGTGATGATAAAGTATGTGGACCAAATAAAGATGAAAAATGTCTTATGCCACTACAAGGTCATATCAGAGGTGCTGTAGACTTTCCATATACGGATATTTTAGTCTTAGATGATTACAAAGAAGATGTAAATGGTGATGGAAAAGTTGATGAGAAAGATGCATCATTTAAATTTAAATCTCCTGCAGAATTAGAAAAACTCTATGCACTGAAAGGCTATAGAAAAGATAATAAAATCATTACCTACTGTCGTACAGGAAGAAAAGCTACTTTATTGACCATTACTGCTGATGCTGTATTAAACTATCCTGTGGCAATGTATGATGGTTCATGGGTACAATGGGGAGAACTAGCTGGTGGAAGAACAGATGTAGATGGTAATGAAATTCTTCCAATAAATAGTCATCTTAATTTAGATAACTCTAAATATACAGTGGTGACAAATCGCATAGCACCAGAATATACACAATCAAGTTCTATCTATGATATTAATTTAGATGCAACGACATCTAATAAAATTATAGAAGAAGATATTGCTTATATGAAAAAATAATATTATATTATTCTGTATCTATCTAAAAATAGGTAGGTACAGTAACTATAAACTTAAACTATATTCATATATAGTTTAAGTTTATTGACTTTAAGATATTATTTAGATATGATTATTTTACAATCACAACAAAGGACATTGAATATGAAAACAAAAACATTAAACAAGGTAATAATGCTGTCACTCATTACAGCAACAACACTTCAAGCAACAAATGGAGACCACCTTATAGGTATTGGGGCAAAAGCTAGAGGTATGGGTGGCACTGGTATCGCACTTAGTCATGGAGCAGAATCTGCACTAAGTAACCCTGCACTTATTACACAAGTAGAAAACACGGAGATATCTTTTGGTGGTACAATATTTATGCCAGATATAGAAACCACTCTTGATGCAAACCCAATGGCTCTTCCACCTCAAGAAAGTCTTACTAGTAATGCTGATATGAATATGATTCCAGAAGTTTCATTAGCAACAAAAGTAAATGATAATTTTTATGTAGGTATCGGTATGTGGGGTACTGGTGGAATGGGTACAGATTATAGTAAAGATGCAGGTATCACTAGTTCTTTAGCACAAGGTCAATTCAATAATTTTGACATGGTAACAAACCTTCAAATGATGCAATTTGCTGTGCCTTTAGCATACAAAGCAAATAATTTCAGTATTGCTATTGCTCCTATTCTTATGTATGGAAACTTAGATATAAATTTCAAAATGCCAAGTCGTACAGAAAAAGGTACCATAAATAATATAGGTGCTGGACTAGCACAAGATTTCGGATATGGGTATACTGCAGGTGCTACTTATGACTTTAGTAATGGTCTCACTCTAGGTGCAGTATATAAATCAGCAATAGAAATGAATTATGATCATACTATTAAAAATGCTGCGATGAATTTTGGACTACAAATGACTGATACATTAGAACAACCATCAGAAATAGGTGTAGGTCTTGCTTATGTTATGGGTCAACACACACTTGCACTTGATTACAAAAAAATCCAATGGTCAGATGCAAAAGGTTATAATGATGTATCTTGGGAAGATCAAGATGTGTTTGCTATTGGTTACCAATATACACAAGATAACTGGGCAGTAAGACTTGGATATAACCAAGCTGATAGTGCGGTAGTAGAAACAAGAAATCCTGCTATTAATATGTTTAATCTTTTAGGTTTCCCAGCGACTGCTGAAAAACATTATACACTAGGTAGTACATATCAAGTAAGTGAACAATTTTCAGTTGATTTAGCCTATGTATATGCTGATAAATCTACACAAAAATTTGACATAAGTCAACTTAAAATGGGTATGGATACCATTACAACTGACCACAGTGAAAATTCTGTCTCTTTCCAACTTAACTACACATTTTAATACCATAAAGAGGTGCTAAACTAGCATCTCTCTTCTTTCTTGCTTTTAAATTTTCTTTTTAATACTATAAAAATAATAATAACCATTTATCTTATCCTTCTTATCATCAATACTCCCATTACTTAATAATAAATAAGTTATATACGTATATATTATAATTATTATAACTAATAATTAAGTAATAAATATATATTATATGTCTTATAAATTTTTTATAAACAATAACTTAAAGGAAAAAAATGAATTATAAAACACAAACTTTTAAAAAAATAATTATACTATCACTCATTACAGCAACAACACTTCAAGCAACAAATGGAGACCACCTTATAGGTATTGGGGCAAAAGCTAGAGGTATGGGTGGCACCGGTATCGCACTTAGTCATGGAGCAGAATCTGCACTAAGTAACCCTGCACTTATTACACAAGTAGAAAACACGGAGATATCTTTTGGTGGTACAATATTTATGCCAGATATAGAAACCACTCTTGAT
>Ga0256827_10001132_pt1 | contig 16902 bp, 14 predicted proteins | sample CV84metaG_FD_185977 | JGI IMG/M metagenome (GOLD analysis project Ga0256827, IMG submission 185977) | Hydrothermal vent microbial communities from East Pacific Rise, Pacific Ocean - CV84 | ecosystem: Environmental > Aquatic > Marine > Hydrothermal vents | place: Pacific Ocean: East Pacific Rise... | reverse complement strand
TCTCTTGACTTTATGGACAGACACTAATTAGTGTCTGTATATAAACTATAATTGTTAATAACTCAGACACTATTTAGGGTCTGCTGACAAATCCATAAAAGCTTGTTTTTGAAGTATTTAAAACAAAACATCCCATTGTAAGTGCAAACTTTTTAATAGTATATTCTTATAAGTTTGCATTTATAAATGTTAAAATTACAGTTTTATGCTTACTCTGAGGCACATCATATTTATTTCAATTCATTTTGCTTCAAGCTCATTTTTTTACTTTAAACAAGAATTTAACAGTTAATAAGCTTTTCTACAATGTTAATATGTTTAATATAATAAGTTTTAATTTAAAAGCTTAATTATCTAACTTTGATACAGAATAAACAAAAGTAAATTTATGGCATTATTTCAAACATCAGTATTAAAGCGAGAACTTGAAAAACAAGATAAATTAGTAGTTGAGAAAGCATACAAGCGATTTAAGAAATATTTTTTTAACTCTACCATACAGCAAAACATTAGAGAAAGTAAGGAAGAACAATTTCAAGAAGGATTTTTGCGCGAATTGTTTGTAAATGTTTTAGGATATACAATAAACCCAAGCCCTAATTTTAATTTAACAACAGAATTTAAAAACCTAAAAGGAGCAAAAAAAGCAGATGGAGCAATTCTTGCAATGGGTCATGCCCCATTGACAAAAATTGCTTTAGCAGTGATAGAACTTAAATCAACAAAAGTAAAAAACTTAGAAGAAATAAGAGTACAAGCTTTTGATTACAAATCTCATCATCCTACTTGTAAGTATGTAATAACATCTACATTTGATAGATTACGATTTTATATTGAAAACTCGGTTGATTATGAGGAGTTCGATTTATTTACAATAACACCCGAACGCTTCGATTTGTTATATTTTTGTTTATCAAAAGAAAATTTAACCGAGAATATGCCTTTGCAAACCAAAGAAGCATCGGTAATTGAAGAAGAAAAAGTAACCAAAAAACTATATGCAGATTACTCTCTTTTTAAACGTGAGATTTTTAGAGATATTGTAAAACGCAATATGAATAAACCAACGCTTAGGGAACTAACCGAAAAGGATATTAAAAAAACGCTTTTTAAGAAAACACAAAAATTATTAGACCGCTTTTTGTTTATCTTTTTTGCCGAAGACAGAGGTTTGTTACCGCCCAATTCTATTTCGCAAATTATTGATAAATGGCAAGATGATGTTGCTTTTGGCGAAGACAAAACATTGTACGAAATATATAAAAGTTATTTTCATGTTCTTAATGTAGGTCGTGCAAAACAAGGTAAGCGACAAGAAATTTTTGCATATAACGGTGGTTTGTTTAAACCAGATGCCATTTTAGACGCACTCGAAATTGATAACGATTTGTTACTAAAACACACAGCAACACTAACAAAATACGATTTTGAAACCGATGTTGATGTAAATATTTTAGGACATATTTTTGAAAACTCGCTAAACGAAATTGAAAGCATTAATGCTGAAATTGAGGGTGTTGAATTTGATAAACAAAAGACCAAACGCAAAAAAGACGGTGTTTTTTACACCCCAAAATACATAACTAAATACATTGTAGATAACACTATTGGCAAACTTTGCGAAGAAAAGAGAACAGAACTTGAAATTAACGACGATGTTTATTTGTATGCCAAACAGCGAAGCAAAAAACGAATTGATAATTTAGAGGAATACCGTAAATGGTTGTTACAACTCACAATTTGCGACCCTGCTTGTGGTTCGGGTGCTTTTTTAAATCAAGCATTAGATTTTTTAATAAAAGAACATGCTTATATTGATGAACTTACAGCCAAATACCACAATGTGCCACTGGTATTATCGAATATTGAAAATAGTATTTTAGAAAACAATATTTACGGTGTAGACTTAAACGAGGAAAGTGTTGAAATTGCAAAACTTTCGCTATGGCTACGCACTGCCCAAAAAGGCAGAAAACTAACCTCACTTAGTAGTAATATTAAGTGTGGTAATTCGCTTATTGATAGCAAAGCAGTTGCAGGAGATAAAGCCTTTAATTGGCAAGAAGAATTCCCTACAGTGTTCCAACAGAAAGAAAAAAAGATATGGCACGTAACAACAGCAACACATAATTCGAGATATTCGCAACGCATGTTCGACAATCATGTAAAAACAGGCGAAGCAATATGGCTAGATAAAGAAGATGAAGTAATAATAACCAAAACCATAGCCGAAATAGTAAAAGAAAGAAAGCTTGACAACAATGGGATTCATCCCATTGAAATACTAGAATATAATATATGTGGCGACCATATGCACCTACTAATAGTATGCGAGGCGGAAGAACTGCCCGGAATAGTAAAACTAATAAAAGGAAGAACCGCTAGAATGCGGAACAGCAACAAGGGGATTAATCCCCTTGTCCGCCAGAATGGCGATAAAGCTGTGCCGCTATGGACGCAAAAATTCGGAAAATCGGAGGTAAAAGATGAAGAATACCTACGAAATGCGATAGAATATATACGTAATAATCGAGTAAAGCACGAGCTGCCCGAAATTCCCGAAATAAATAAACTAAAAAAAGAATTTCTATGCTCGTTAGAGCAGGCTCTAAAAACCGAATATAAAGGTGGTTTTGATGTGGTTATTGGTAATCCGCCTTATGTTAGACATGAATTATTTACAAATGATAAAGATTTTCTTCAAGAGCATTTCCTTGTTTATCATGGGTTAGCTGATTTGTATGTTTACTTTTTTGAAAGAGGATTGGGTATCTTAAAACCGAAAGGTTTATTTAGTATTATTGTAGCAAATAAATGGTTTAAAGTGACTTATGCAAATCCACTAAGGAGATGGCTAAGAAAACATAACATTAAAGAAATTATTGATTTTGGAGATTTACCTGTATTTGCAGATGCAACAGCATATCCATGTATTATTACTATGGAAAACATAAAAATGTCTGAAATATTTGAGGTTACAAAGCCTTCAAATCTTAATTTCTCACAATTAGATGATTATGTAATGAATAATAAGTTTCAGGTGAATCAAAATTTACTTGAAACAGAGGGATGGAATTTAGTTGATGAGAGACGAACTAAACTTTTACATAAAATTAATAACAAGGGAGTTTCTTTACATGAATACACTGGAGGAATTATTAGGAGGGGTGTAGTTACAGGACTTAATGATGCGTTTGTCATTGATGAAAATACAAAAAACAATTTAATAAAAGAACACCAAAGTAGCTCCGAAATAATTAAGCCATTCTTAGCAGGAAAAGATGTTAAAAAATATTCTGTAGAATTTGAAAATAGGTATCTAATTTTCACAAGAAGAGGTGTTGATATAGACAAATATCCTGCGATATATAAATATTTAGAAAGTTTTAAGGAAAGATTAGAGCCTAAGCCTAAAGATTGGAAAGGAGATTGGGCAGGAAGAAAACAAGGGGAATATAAATGGTATGAGATTCAAGATAGTACTGAATATTATTTGGAATTTGAAAAACCTAAGTTAATTTATCCCAATATTTGCAAAGGACCTGAGTTTACATATGATAGTGATAATTATTTTAGTAATCAGAAATGTTTTATTATTCCTAAAGATGATAAGTATTTACTTGGTATTTTAAACAGTACAGTATTTACTTTTCTATTCAATATGATACTTCCTAAACTAAGAGGTGGGTATTTTGAGCCAGGTTATACATATTTAAGACATTTTCCTGTAATACCTGAAAACGAAAACATGTTACTTAGTAAACAAATATTATCAAAGGTTGACCTACAATTGAATGAAAACAAAAGTGTTCATGATTTACATAATATATTTCTTAAATATCTCCAATCCCAATTCAATATAGAAAAGTTAAGTAAAAAACTACAAAATTGGCACGAATTAGAATTTGCCGAATTTATAAAAGAGCTAAACAAAGCCATTAAAAAAACCAAGGGGATTAATCCCATTGGCATAGAAAGACTAAGCAAAACTGATGAGTTTGAATGGTTAGAGCTATTCGAGAACAAAAAAGCCGAAGCCCAAAAACTAAAAGCAGAAATAGAAAAAACCGATAAAGAAATAGACCAAATGGTTTATGAGCTTTATGGTTTAAGTGAGGAGGAGATAAAGATTGTGGAGGGTGCTGAGTGACCATATATTCAAATATCGATATTTTTTGGGGTGATTCACGAATAATTAGCTTAGAATTAGTAATAAATGGGCTCGAGGAGTCTATTAATAATCTTTTGCAAAAAGAAAAAGAATTAGATTGGTATGATGGGCTTTGGTTTTTAGAAGAGTCTGAGCCAATTTTAGGACTTGCATTTATTGCTTTTCAAAATTATATTAATAGTTCAATATTTGATAAAGAACAAGAATTAAATAACCAATTTGAAAAATATAAGATTCAAGGTGTTTTTTTTAATACCAATAGAAGCAAAATAGAGTTAATAATTGCTCTTGCAAATTATTATAAACACAGAGATTCTCCAAAATCGCTATTTGGTGAAACTGTTAATATTTTAAAAGATTTCAATCTTAAATTTGACAAGGATATAGATATTGTAGAATCTCCAATATTTAAAGGGTTTGATATTTTATCAAAAAATAATAATTTAGAAGACGTAATATCTATTGTGATAAATTGGAGAAAAGAACTTTGGAAAGAAGAGTACCCTAATAATTATAATTAATATGGCAGAAAACAAACCAAACATACAGCACTACGATAAATTAGTATCGAATATTAGTAAAATATTATCGGAAGCTAAAAGTAATATTGCTACAACTGTAAATACCACTATGGTGCTTACTAATTGGCATATTGGGCAATATATTGTAGAATATGAGCAAGGCGGAAAAGAACGCGCCGAGTATGGAACTCAATTGCTAAAACGATTATCAGAAGATTTAACAAAAGATTATGGTAGAGGTTATTCCTATAGGAACTTACAATTATGTAAAAAGTTTTATCAAACATTTCCAATTGTGCAGACAGTGTCTGCACAATCTTTAAAATCAGAAACAGAAAAATTGCAGACAGCATCTGCACAATTGAGTTCTAAAAAAGGGCAGACAGTGTCTGCCCAATTCAGCGATAAAGCAGAAGCTTCATTTTCAAAGCTTACGTGGTCGCATTTTGTTAGACTTTTAAGTGTAAAAGATGAAAACGAACGTAACTTTTATATTATAGAAACAGCAGAAAACAATTGGAAAGAAAGAGAATTAGACCGACAAATTAATTCATCGCTTTACGAACGGTTAGTTTTAAGCAAAAATAAAAAAGAAGTTAAAGAACTATCGGAAAAAGGACAGCAAATACAATCGGAACAAGATGTTTTGAAAGACCCTTTGGTTTTGGAATTTCTTAATATTAGGCAAGAAGAAAAATATTCGGAAAACGATTTAGAAACAGCCATAATTAATAATTTAGGCGATTTTTTACTCGAATTAGGTAAAGGATTTACATTTGTGGCTCGTCAGCAACGCATATCATCGGGAACAGAACATTTTTACATAGACTTGGTATTCTATAACCGTTTACTACGTTCGTTTGTTATAATCGACCTTAAAATAGGAAAGCTAAAACATCAAGATATTGGGCAAATGCAGATGTATGTTAATTATTATGATAGAGAGGTTAAAACAGAAAGCGAAAATCCTACAATAGGAATAATTTTATGTAAAGAAAATGATGATTTTGTAGTGGAATACACTTTGCCTGAAGATAATAAACAAATATTTGCAAATGAATATAAGCTTTATCTACCTAATAAAAACGAACTCCAAAAATTATTAGAGAAATATTTATAAGATTATATTTATGCAAACAAATAACTCAGAAATAATACCAAATAAAACTATTAAAGACCTTTACCAAATGATTTATGAATTAATTGAATTGGAGGATAGTTTGTTATGAGTGCGAATATAAATTATGAAAATACCGATTATCATAAATTAAGATTTCCTTTAAATGAAATTATAAAACACAATTTTAAAAAAGACGAACTTTTTAATTATAATGATTACTTATTTGATAAAACAGGAGATTTTATTTTCCATAAACGCTTACTTGAGAAAGGAAAATATAAACAGGGAAATAAAAATTCTAAGGAAAGCTCTAAAAATATAAGATTGTTATTTTATGAATATTGGGATAAAAGTTATTTTGATAGCGATTTTCAACGAATGGGTTTTAATTATGACACAACAACAGAATATACGATAGAGGGAGAAATAACTACATTAGGTTATGAGCAAGGATATTATTTCCATGAAGGTATTTTATTTAATAATGGCGAAATTGTATCTAAATTTATTTGGTGCATCTCATCTTTTTGGAGCTATTATGATTATCCTATAACAAGAAAGAAACGTTGTATTGTTGAGAATATTAAATGTAACAGCAATGAAATAAAAGAATTTAATGATATTAAATATGCAATTGCCGATATACATAGTAATTTAGTTTCTGATTGGTACGATTTTTTTTCACATTCAGATGATTGGATAGACGAAAAATATATTCTTGCTAAAAAAGACGAAAATTATGGTATAGTTGATTTTAACGGGAATATTATAGTAGATTTTATATACGACTGGGGAAATTGGGACTACGAGAGAAATAGCAGATACGAAAGGTTAAGAATTTATAAAGGTAAAGAATACGAAACTGAATATATTGGACTTTTTGCATGGACAGGAAACCTAGTTATTGAAGCAAAATATAAGAAATTAATAATAATTACAGCTTTTGGCGAGTTTTGGACAGAAACGGATAATATCAGACTTAAATACATAAAAGAAATGGCATTAAAAACTGATTTTGTTTTGTTAGAAGACTATGATGACAATTTATATCATTGGAGCTTTATATTAGGCTTAATAAAAACTCACAAATTATATAAACTTAACAAAGAATACCCTATATCTGATTTTTATTATAGGAAACACTTTGAATCTGTAAATAAATTGGCTTATGAATTATATTATAACGATATTAATGGAGGGGACTAAAATTATGGAGGGTATTTTGTGATAGAATATAAAAGTATTGAAGATATTGAGTTAAAGCTTAATTCAAACGTAGAACTTAAGGGAAACATTGAACAATTAGTTAATATTTACTTAAAAGATAAATTATTAAAGTTTGATAAAATTAATAGTGATATTAATATCTCCATTTTAGAGAAGGAAAATATATTGACAAAAACAGATTTAAATTATGAAATAAATGAAGATATTCTTTTCTCTTATTTGTTCTATATTGAATACTCTAAAAAAAAATCATTTTCATTAAACGAACATTTTAAAGAATCAATAGGTTTCCTTAAAAATATAAGTAAAGAATTTAAAGGTGTTAGGGGGTATAATAAGATAAAAAGATTGTTGTTATTCATTGTTATTTTAGAATCAAATAATAAATATGAAACTAACTTTTTAGATTATGTAAACAATTTGGAAAAAGAAAAAGATGCTATAGAGATTCGCTCTTTTATAAATAGTTTTGGTAATACAATTCCTTTTTTAAACATAAGTATATCTGATTTATGTAATATTATCGAAAAACTATCTGAATTATCAGGAAATGAAAGTTTAATAGGCTTTATCTCGAAAGGAATAAGAGATAAAGTTTTTAACGATGAAAAATATGGCAATGACCTTTTTGATTATATTATAAAAAAAACAAAATTTGAACACAACATTTTAGGCTCTGTAATCTCTGGAATTTTTGACAAGAAAGGGATTGCTTTTTTTAATGAAAAAATAAAAGCAATTATAGGTAATAAAAAATATTCTATACCTATTATTATTGGTTTGTCAAGTATTCAAAATATTGATGAAGATAATGCTAAATTATTTCTTAATATTATAAAATCATTATATAAATCAGATGAAGAAATTTTAGAAAAAATTCCAATATTTTTATCTTCTATTATTAGGTCAGAAAGTATATCAAATAAATCACAGATAAAGCAAAATTGTTTTAATGAATTTATTTCATTGATTAATATTGATAATACCAATGTGAGAAATAGTATTTTATATCAACTCGATTTTATTGAATCTTTTGAAAAAGATAGATACTCTTTAATCGTTGAGTTAATTAGACAAGACAATTTTAATGAAGATGAGCATTTACATTTAATTGATAATATTGTTCACCAATTAAATGATATTAAATATTTTGAAGAAACAATATCAATTTTAGCTTCTAAGAACAGGTATATAGAAATTTCTAAAAAACTACATAATTCAATTTATAAATATCAGCATAATAACACTCTAAAATATGAAAAAATAATAATACATTTTTTAATTCATAATAGTCCATATTTTAGACATTTTGGACATGATTTATTTATTAATTTATCGAATCCTGTATCAGAAAAATATTTTAAGTTTTCATTTGATATTTTAAAGTTGGATAATTTAAGTCAATATAAACTTTGGGTATCAATATGTCAAGATTTCAGAGAGCCTAAAGATATTATACCATGTTTATTACCCTTATTAAAAAGCAAATCTAATTTTGTGAAAGAAATTTTTGTATATAAGCTTAAAGAATTGAGTGTAAATTATAAAGGTGCGTTGATTAAGGTCTTAAAAGATAATTTAGAGCCTGGAATAAAAAATAATATTGCTATTATTAATGAAATAAAAAAATATCAAGATAACTATTTTGATGCGAATATTAAACCTAAAGAAGGGGTTGAAGAATTAAATCCATATTATTCTCAATATGGAATATTTAATGATTATATGAAAAAACATCAACGAGATTTTAGCAGGAATTTCAACAGGGGATTAAAAGAAAATAATGGATTTCTAAGTAGTATGATGACAAATATTACTTTAGCAAAAGGTGGCGGATGGAAACATAGTGAAAAAGATAAAATTACACCTTTGGTTGAGACAAAAACAAGTTTTTCTCTTCCACGAGATTACTTCTTAGAACCAGAGTTTTTTGATTTTGAAATAAGTATAGAAAAAGGTTTAAGTTGGGATGATAAGTTTAATTGGGTAAAGCGAAATTTGAGAAATGAATCTAATGACAAGTAGTGATAAAATAATAGTTAGAGAATATTTAAGTAGTTTAAAAGAAGATAAGGAATTAGATTATCTTTTTCCAATTCTATTAAATTTGATGGGGTTTAGAATTATCCAAACTGCAAAAGATAGTAAAGGGCAACCTCAGTATGGAAAAGATATTATTGCGGTAGGAAATGATGAAAATGGTATTAAATATAAATGGTATTTTGAATTAAAAGGATATTCTGATAGAAATATTACATCTTCAAATTATAAAAAAGATGATGGAATTAGAGATTCTATTATCGCATCAATTGATACTCAATTTACTGATAATTCAATTCCTAATTTTGATAAATTACCTGTTAAAGTCGTAATTGTGCATAATGGTATAATAGATTCAAATACTCGCAGAACTTTAGATGGTTTTGTTGAAAGATATTTTGATAATAAAAAATATTTTTTTGAAAGATGGGATATATATTATTTAACTGATTTATTTAGTCAATATTTATTTAGTGAATATTTATTGACTGATGATGAAAGCAGTAGGCTTTTTAAACGAACTCTTGCGTTATTAGATTCTCCTGATTATGATTTATCTGATTTTAAACAATTAATTAATATTCAATTTGATAAAATAGAAAGAATAAAAGGTCGTGCTTTTAGTAAATTATTTTCAACACTAAATCTAATTAGTTCTATAATATATACATATTGTAAAGAAAATAATAACTTGCTACCTGCAAAAAAAGGAAGCTCATTTTTAGTACTAAAAACTTGGTCTTGGGTATTAAAGAACAAAATTGAAACCAAAAACCCTATTAAAAAAGCATTCAATAAATTATTAGAAATTCAATATAGTATATATAAAGAGTATATTGAAAAAACATTACCTGTTGCTATTTTAGAAAATGGTCTTTTTGCAGAGAATGGTGCTTCATTTGAAGAAATAGGATATCCTTTAAGAAGTTTTGAATATATAAGTGATTTAATATATTATTATAAACAAAAATTATATTATTCAGAAAAGGAACAATATGAAAGAATTAAAAATGAACAAAAAGATATAATTATTGAATTAATAGAAAATAATAGTGGATTTCAAAGACCTGTTATTGATAGCCATTCAATTGAAATACTTCAGATATTTCTATTTTTTGCAGATAAATCAATACTTAGACAAAAAGATATTGAATTTATTGCAGGATATATCTTTAATGTGATTACAGGAATTTTTAAAATCGAATTAACGAGAAGTAGGCTTCCTGAATTATATAGTAATATAAATCTTTTAGTAGAATATTCAAGCACAAAAGAAAGACCTGAGGAATATGTTGATAACTCTTCAGTTTTAATGGCTGTTTTAGTAGAATTGTTAGTTGTTCTTGATTCAAAAGAATCATATATAAATTTTAGGGAAAGAATAAAAGATACTAATCTTATAATAGTATATCCTCATTTTGATAAATTTGAAATAGAGAAATTAATGTTTGAAAAACATATGCATAATGAGTATTATAATGAAGTTATTACTCCTTTGCCTGATGATTTTGATAAATTTAAAGAGGTAATTAAAGCTAAAATAAATATACAGCCAAACTTTAGAACTGATAATACAGAGTTCTCATTTCTAAAGACTTTAGCTCATAGCTATTATCGAAACGAAATATTTCCTTGTGAATGGAGAATCTTAATTGACGATGATAATGAATGATATTTAATAATTAATTATAAATAAACAAACCCAAAAACAAATGATATTATATTTAATAGGAAACGGATTTGATTTGGCACATAACTTGCCAACTAGTTATAGTGATTTTATGCAATACTTGCAAGATGAACTTAATAATATACTTCATTTAAGAAATATAGATGATAAAGATATACTGTTAAAATATCCCAATAAAGAATCCATTATTATAGATAATTGGATTGTCAATTCATTTAATGATAAAGATAATGTTTCTAACAACCCTTCAGGTTTATATAGAGCAATTTATTATAAAACCTTATTAGAGAAATATAATAAAACAGGTACTTGGGCTGATTTAGAACAGTTATACTTTGAATTAATATTTAAAAATAGAAAATTAGAGCAAAGAATTAAAATTATTAACGAGGAATTTGAACATTTAAAAATGTTATTGTTTAACTACCTAAAAGAAAAAGTTGAGAGCAAAAGCGTTCCTCAAAATGAAAGTATTGTACAGCATATAATTAAGAATCAAAAAAAAGATAGTAATGTACAATTCATTACATTTAATTATACATCTAATTTACTGGGAGATTATTGTAATTTAGTTGAAAATTTATATTCAAAGAAAACAGAGTCTAAAGACAATCTAGTTATTGATTTACATAAGGAAACAAAACCTGAAATAATACATATTCATGGAGATTTACAGAATGAGCCTAAAGATATAATATTTGGTTATGGAGATGATAATTCAGAACAATATAATGAGTTGAAAAACCTACTAAATGATGATTTGTTGGAGAATTTTAAAACATTTCATTATCTGAAAAATTCTAAATATAAAGATGTATTAAATTTAATAGAATATTTAGGACTTACTTCTTCTCAAAGATTATTAGGCTCCTCAAAAATAAAAGTAGTGTCTATTGGTAATTCATTATCGCTATGCGATAAAACTTTATTAAAAACAATTTTCACTCATAAAAATGTTGAAGAAATTGAAGTGGCATATCATAATAATGAAAAAGAATATTTTAAAAATATTTATAACCTTGCAAGAATTATTGATGATAATGAGTTAATGAGAGAAAAAGTTGTTCCATTATCTGAAACATTAGAAATATCTTAAATAATAGAATAATGCGTAACAATTATTTACTATATTAGTGACACACAAATAGGCAAATAAATTATGGGTTTATTCAATAAAAAAAAGGAGTTCAATCCTTATAGGTGTTCAACAATTGATGAAGTTGGAAGAGAAATAACACTAAGTTTTAAGAAACTTAATGAGATTACTCAAAATCCATATTATCCAAACTCAATACTTGAAAACAATCCACTTATTAAAGTGTTCGAACCTTATCTAACTTACTTTAATATTTACCAAGGCAAGACCAAACAAGGTTTACACTATATTTTAGACAATGAAGAAATAAAACATTTTGCATATTTTATTGATGATAAAGCTGTACAAGTTCCTACATCGGTTAATTTATTCTTAAAAGTCATTTTAAACGACTTTAAAGGGTTTTGTGAATTGGTAGAGGAAGATACTCCAAATTTGAATATCTCAACTCCTGACGAATTACTAAAGGGAAAAAATGGTTATAAATATTCACTTATTGAAGAAACTTTATTACAAGGTGAAGATTCTCGTTTTGAATTTTTTGAATACTTATTAAATAAAAATATTGATGTATCAGAGTATAATATTTTTAATGCTAGCTCAAAAAAAGGAAGAAACCAAGATATAGGTAGAATTGCATTAGAAAATAATAATACCAGGGCATCTAAATTATTTATGACTAAATACCCCGAGAGTATAACAGAACTGCATAGAATAGTTATTCAAGAAAAGTTAAAAGAATACGACAAACACGCAGAAAGTTTGAAAAATATATCTGATTTATTTTAATAAATGAGGATGTTAAAACAAATAATTGAAGCTAAAAATATATTCCAAATGCTACAATATAATTGATATATAAAAAAAAAAGCATAAATTTGTTTTATAATGGATTATATAAAAGAATTTGATAAAGTATTTAGAGAGTATAAAAAATATACTTTTGCTACTAATTTACAAGAAGAATTAGAGCTAGTTTATAAGTATGTAAACTATTCAAATCGTTTAGAGGGCAATAAACTTAACCTTTCGCAAACAACAGCTTTACTTAAAGATAATATTATTATTGGCGATAAAATACCATTTTTTGATATTCTCGAAACAAAAGGGCTTTATAAAGCAACACAGTTTATTATTTCGTCTGCAAAAAATAATTATCCTCTTTCAGAAAGAATAATTAAACAAGCTAATTATTTAACTCTTTCTAATGTTTGGAATGATGATTCTAACTACTATAGTAGCTACAAATTAGCAAAACAAGAATTAGGAGAATACAAGGTAAAACAAAATAAAATTGTTTGGAATATTAATGATAAATCAGGTGAAATAATACCTGCTTCTACTCCAGAAAATGCCAAAGAAAATTGTATTAAATTTATTGATAAATTCAATAATAGTAAAGCTCATATAATTGAAAAAATAGCTTATCTAGTATCTGAAATATATATTAATCAATTATTTGTAGATGCTAATAAGCGTACAGCAAGATTAATGACTTCTTTTGTTTCTATTAAAGAGGGTTTACCATTTACAGCTTTTGATAATCAGCCAAAAGATACAAATTTTAATCACGTGCTTATAACCTCTTATTTAGAGGGTAATAAAAATATTATTGAAGAATTTATTGCAAAAGTCTTTATGACTGAAATGAGCAGTAAAATGGAAAAAGAAAATAAACTCAAAACCCAAAAGCCTAAAAACATGGGCTTTATGATTTAAATTGATATCTATTTTTTCTTCTGCCATTTACGATACGCTTCTATAACACATTTATTATCGTCAGCAAAAGCTCTAAATTGAGTAATAGCACTATTTCTCCCTTTAGTATAGTATTCTTCTTCAATAGTAGGTATTGAATTTATTTTATAAAAAGAATAGCTTACTACAGAAAGAGAAAATATGCTAAAAAATAATAATGTTGTGATAAGCCATTTAGGGTAACCAACTTGTTTAATTGGTTGTGTATGTAAAGCGTTTGTAATTAACTTTCTATCAGACGTTATTACAATTAGTAGTTTCTTAAAGTTATTATTTATTAAGCTTGATAATGCATTAATTTTTTCATTTACTAAATCAATATCATCACAATTATTATTGTTAGCAGTAGGTATGTTTTTTAATATAACATCAAGTTTTATTACTTCTTTTTTAAAATCATCAATTTCTTCAATTAATAATTCTGCAACATCATCTATTTTGCTCATCTAATTTATCTTTTAATATTCTTATTTCGTTTCTTACGCTTTTTATTAAAAATTATTCCTTCATCATTTTCATATTTAAATAATGCAGATATAATACCGGAACTATAAGTAAAATTTGTTTCGTTATATTCAGGTTTATTTTCTTGATATTTTTTTTCATTATTATTTTTATTTTCAGGATATGTGCGTAAACCAATTTCGGAATTTGAATTAATTTCAATAGCAATTTTATTAATTGACATTGAACGATGAACTTCACTACCTTTGAAATTATATCCATCTTTTAAATATCTAAAGCCTTGTAGTTGGTTGCTTTTATTAATAATAGGATTAACCGTAACACCTTGTTTTTTCATTTGGTTTATGTATTCCTCAAAATTTTGGGGTCGTTTAAGAGTAAGTACTTGTAAATGTATATCTCTTATTTCGCTTCTAATTTCTTTTGTAGCAAGTTTATTTGAATTTTGAATATCTTTTACCGTTCTAAGATTATTCTTTATAGCTACATTATGAGCCGATTTATGACATTTTTTACCAATATAACTATCATTATATGCAATACCATTAAAATTGATTCTATTTACATATAAATGAATATGTCTATGTTCTTTATCGTTATGAACAAATGCAATAGCTTGTCTATCTCCAAGTTCCATTTCTTTAATAAAATCATTTGCTATTTTATTAAAATCTTTATTTAAAAGATTTTTACCATCCTCAATAGTTGGACTTAATACAAAACTCAAAGTGTTTTTATTGCAATTATTATTTAAACTTTGAATCATCTCAAATTCTTTTGTAATCTCGCTAGGATTATTACCTATAAGATTGTTTTTCAAAACAACATTTGCATCTTTTTCATTATTCCACCCATATTCCATTGATGCTTTTGTATGAGAGATAGAAGCTCCTTTACCAATCATTTTTTAAATTTATTTAAATGAGTTTTTATTTCATTAGCTAAATTAATAACTTCTTTTTCAAGGTATGGATTCCGATTCCTATACATGTTACCTATAAGCTTAAAATTATTGTGATATTTAATTAATGTTTTATACACATTGATTTCATCTTTGCTAAAACGCTCAGAAATTTCAATATTAAAAATTGCATTTCTGCAAAATTCACTCACAGATATTCCTGCTTTCTCAGCTTTAATTTTAAGGAATTTCTTTTCGTAAATTGAACACCTAAATTTTATATTTTCTTTTTTCATTTTTTAATTTTTTGCGACCATCGGGAGTAAAAACAAGCTTGTGTTCCCACAAACACACATCTTGAAATCTCTACATAAAATATAATTCAGCTCCATGTGCCAAAACTAATTTTAGAATGCTCAAAGGGGAAAATATATAGGTTTGTTTTTTTTCCCCTTTGAAAATTTACCTATTTGAAATTGTTTTTATTATCTACTGTAACAAGTGTAACAAAAAAATATGTGTTACACTTGTTACAACTGTTACAGTTCTTTTTTTGTAACATATGTAACAAACGTAACAAGTGTAACAGGTGTAACTTTTGTACCAATTGTAACACTCGTACTATTGTTACACTTGTTACACTTCTTTATTTTTATCTAAAATACGTTTAACTTTCATGTGATTTACACCTATTTTTTTTGCTATTGCCCGAATGCTTATTGCAGGGCTTTCTTTGTGTAATTTAATTATTTGAGATTCAATTTTTGCTTTTTCATTCTCACTAAGATATTTTAAATGTTCTGCTTCATCACCAAACTCAACAAATTCAAATCCTAAAAAATTATTATTTATTTTTTTCAATAAACAAACAACTACGTTTTCATCATTGTATATTTGAGTACTATTTCGTTGTTTAATTTGTTTGAAATATTTTATACTTGGGTCTTTTGTGCTTTTTCCAATAGAAAATGCACTATCAATAAAATTAATAACCATTTTACTTCCTTGAATATCGTTTGTAGATATAGGTTTTGATAAATCTCGCTTTGGTGTATGTGCAAGAATAAGAATTGATAATCCATATTGTTTTTTTAAAGCTTTTAGATGCTTCATAAGTGGTAATGCATCTTTTGCCTTTTCAGTTTCTTCACTTAAATAAGTTATATTATCAACAATAAGGACTCTTGCATTTGTTCTTTTTATAGTGTTTTCAAATGCATTAAATAAAAATTTCTCATAATTAATATTATCAGGCAAATCAATATCAATATTTATTTCAACACGTTCAAGTGTATCACTAAATATATAATGATTAGTATAATCATCAGAATATTTACCTTCAAACTGCTTATCTGATAATTCAAAATCGAAATACACTACAGCTTGTTTGTTAGCATCCATTTTAAAACCATTAATAGGAATCCCCCTGGTTATACTATCAGCTATCTGAACAGCAAGAACACTCTTACCTTGATTTGTATCAGCAAAAAGAATACACAATTCATTTTCAAACCAAAATTCAGAAAAAAGCATTCTTGGAATTGGCTTATTTTTTGCCTCTTCAATCCACTTATTAGCTGATTTTGTAACAAATAAGTTGCTATTTTCTTTAGCTGTTGTTTCTAAATGAAGTATTCTTAGATTTGAATTATCTTTTTCTTGTTGATTATTCATTATCGTTTGTATTTATAAGATTTAACATCATTTAGAGAATCAAAAAGTTCATTGTGAGGAATTAATATTCTATTACCTATTGTTTTGGCTTTTATATTACCTCGTTCAATATGATTTCGAATAGATTGAGTTGTAATACTAAGTATTTCAGAAGCTTCTTTTATTGAATAAAACCTATTTTTTGTTTTTTCAGTAAGCATCTTTGTTAAATCTAAAATTAACAGTTTTATTTCATCATT
>Ga0256827_10001131_pt1 | contig 16904 bp, 22 predicted proteins | sample CV84metaG_FD_185977 | JGI IMG/M metagenome (GOLD analysis project Ga0256827, IMG submission 185977) | Hydrothermal vent microbial communities from East Pacific Rise, Pacific Ocean - CV84 | ecosystem: Environmental > Aquatic > Marine > Hydrothermal vents | place: Pacific Ocean: East Pacific Rise... | reverse complement strand
ACTTCATACATCATCATGTCCATATCCATAATAAGTAGATGTTTCACCAACTCACCTACAGTAAGGGGTTCTTTATCTTTCTCTACAGTAAAAATAAGCTCTTTAGATATTTTATCTACATAAAAAGAGCCAACGGGTGCTTCACCTGCGTAAAGTAGATTCTTTTTATCATTTTCATCTTCTTTTAGTAACATAGCTGTAATAGTATAGGTTTCATTGTTGTTAATACTCTCTCTAATATCTTCGATTAAGTCAATAATTACTTTCATAATGGGCTTCCTTTATTTGTTGGCGATATTGTAGCAATAAAAAGTTATAATAGAAAATATAAACTCAAAAAGGATATCAAAATGAAAAAAACTCTAATCATTTTAACTTCTGTAATAAGCCTAATAAGTGCTGAAGCACTTGTGGTTAAAGATGATGTAAACAAACTACTTTGGGAAGATAGTGTTCATACAGAAGATACAAAAGTTAATCATATGGAAGCAGAAGCATACTGTGCTAACTTGGAGATAGGAGAGTATAAGTCTTGGCGAGTTCCTACCCTTACTGAGCTTTTAAGCATCGTAGACTATAAACGTTATAAACCTGCTATTTTAAAAGAGTTTGACCATGTAAGCAAAGAGACACTTTACTGGACAAGTACACCCTATGCTAGAAGTTCAGATGAGTTTTGGGGAGTAAGTTTTAAAGATGGTGCAACCTCAAATGCTGCCCAAACTTATGACCGACAGGTACGTTGTGTTCAAGAATTAAAATAGATAAGCTTTTAAAAGCTTATCTACCCGTATAACTATAAAGCAGTGCTGTTTTTAAACGTTTAAAAACTTTCCACTGTTCTTTAGGAGAAATGGCAAAGCAACCATGACTACGTCCTCCATTATTTACATATTTTGCTGGATGTATAATAACATCACGTCCACCTTTTCTTGCAGGTTTTCCAACTTTTCGATTGCTCCATTGCAGACCTTGTACTGAGAGATAACGATAATGTTTTTTCTTTGTTTTTCCTACATGTGAGCCAACTTTAAAAAAACCATAAGGTGTCATATAGGAGTTACGTTTATTACTAGACCTTTTTACTCTTCCACCAATGGAACCAGAACGCTTCCCATGAGCAATCTTATGTTTAAATACATATCCATTATTGAGATTTATAATAAAAAGACGTTTCTCTCTTGCAGATTTAGTATAATCAGCAATAGCAAGATAATTTTTAGAGAGTGCTTTTTTCTTGTAATTCTTTTTGTAATAAGTAAATGCTTTTTTCAATGCTATTTTATTTATATTGGTTTTTTTAGATACTTTTTTATATATCTTATCGAGATGTACATTTCTTTTAGAAAATGTACTTTTTGCCAATAGCTCTCCTGAAAGAAAGACCAGCATAAGTAGTAACAATGTTTTTTTCAATTTTTCCCTTAATTTAAAAATTTTGGAATTATATAGAAAAAATCATTAACTACATATAAAAGAATATAAAAATATAATTTTAAACATTCTTATATTACAAAACTATGCTTTATCGCAAGAGATTCCACTTCCATCTAAACAGAAGTTTTCTTTACATTCAGCCCCTTCATAGTCTCCACAACATTTACAAACCTCTTCTTCTACAAGTTTTTCATCTTTTTCGATTAAAGGAGCCAATTTCTCTTTGACTTTTTCAAAAACATAAGTAGAAAAACTTTTAGCATCATTTTCGCTCTTCTCATACATTCCTTCTAAAGAATTGAGGTGAGGTTTTATTTTTTCATTAATTTCACTACGAATTTCATCTCTTAAAGGATCTTCTTCCTCCTCTTCTACATCTTCTTTTACAGTTGAAGCTTTTGAAACTCCAAAGATATTGGTAAATACTGTAAAAATATTAACCAAAAGTACCAAACCAATCAACGCAAATACTACCCACATTATTATATACGCCATTTTTTTCCTTTTTTAAATTTAATCTTTTTTAATTTGCTTTCTTTTTTTCAACTATCTCTTCTTTTGGTTTTTTAAGTTTTTTCATTTTTACTTTACCTTTAAACTTATCACCAAAGTACCCCTCATTTGCCATCCACTTATATATTTCTGCTGCTATAGGTCCTGAAGTACTACCACCATGCCCACCATGTTCAACTAAAACAGTAACTATATATTGAGGGTCTTTAAATGGTGCATAGGTTGTTAACCAAGCATGAGAACGGCTATAGTAGTCCATCTCATGCTCTTTCATTCTTTTCTTTTCACCTCTTGGAATAGAGACAACCTGTGAAGTACCCGTTTTCCCTGCTATTACTATAGGTAATTTAGACATAGTTCTTCGAGCTGTTCCGTGAGGTGAGTTACAAACATCATACATACCTAGACGAATAGTATTTAAATGCTTTTGGTTAACCTCAATGGACTTATACTCTGTTGGAACATCTTTACCTGCCACTGTTTTAGCAAAATGAGGTGTTGGTAACAAACCTGTTGCTAAAAATGCTGTATATCTGGCTATCTGTAAAGGGGTTACAAGGTCATACCCTTGCCCAATAGCAGAAATAACTGTCTCACCTCTATACCATGGCTGTTTATAACGTTTCATTTTCCATGCTTTACTAGGAATAACACCACTTTTTTCTCTTGGTAAATCGACTCCTGTCTTTACTCCCAAACCTATTTCATGTAAGGTCTTAGACATGGCATTAATTCCTGTTTGTAAGCTTTTATTATAAAAATAAACATCACAACTTTCCCGTATGGCTTTACGTAACCCTACTCTTCCATGTCCATAGTGTGACCAACATCTAAACTTATGAGCATTTTTTCCCATGGTAATAAAACCTCTACAATGTTCAGTTTTATCTAATGAGATACCAGCTTTTGAAAAAGAAAGTGCCATACCCATTTTAATAGCTGAACCAGGAGGATAGGTACCTGCAACTATTTTATTTGTAAAAGGATGATTAAAATCATTAATCAAAGACTTCCATTCAGCCGAAGATATACCCCCAACAAAAAGATTTGGATCATAGGATGGATAAGAAACTGCCCCTACAATCGCACCATTTACATTCATAACTATAGCAACACCTGCTTGTCCAACAAAAAGTTCATTTATCTTTTTTTGTAGACCTAAGTCCAAGTTTAAAACAAGATTTTGATCTTCTAATGGCTCTTTTCTCTCTATCTCTGCTACCTCTTTATTGGTTGCTGAAACTTTTACCATTCTATACCCAAGCTCACCTTGTAAAACTTTATTGTATTGTCTCTCTAAACCAGTTTTACCAATCACCCCTACTGTCTCAACAACACCAATAGCATCGCCATTATCTTTTGTCTCTATGGCATTTTTTTCTCTATCATATTTGTTTTGTTTTTTATTTGAACGACCAACATAACCTACAACATGTGTTGCCATACTTCCAGCAGGATAAAGACGTTTTGTCTCTGACTCTATTTTTAGATGTTTGTTAATCGTAAGTTTAGGATATGCCCCAATCATCTCTTTATATCCAATGAAATCAACGATAGGAATAAATCTATGATTATAAGGAGACTCTTTTTTATTGTATTTTTTTAAAAGTTTTGTCTTATTTAAATCTGGAAACTCTTTGACAATACTATCAATCGTTTTGTTAAGTATCTTACTATTTTTTTTCATATGTGGTGCAAGTTTAATCGAAAACCCAATATCATTGACAGCTAAAAGCTTTCCATTTCTATCTAGAATTTCACCTCGAACGGGTTTAATAAAATATTTTCTTTCTACATTTATCTGTGCTAAATTTTCATAATAGGTATTGGACTTAATACTTATTTGAAATATTTGAAAAACCAATGTCATCCAAAAAAGTACAAAAATTGTAATAATTACAACAAATCTCATAATAATACCCCTACAAAAACATCAACTATAATATAGTAAAAAAGTATCATATCACTCACCACTGTGGTTGTTTGAAACATAGCATCATAAAGAAAAAGTGCTAAATAATAAAAAGTATCGACTATAACTATCATCGTAAAAAGAAAACAAACTTGACATCGTATAAGTAGTTTTAACGTAGAGTAAAGAAAAACATAGGTCATAATAACTACAAATATAGAGAGCAACATGGGCAAAGTTAAGTTTAATTCTAAATTTAATAGATAAACCATTCCAGCTAAGGCATAGACTTTATTTTTATCTATATTTGAGATAATAATATAACCAGCCAATCCTATTAATGGAGGGAGCATAGAGTAAATAGAAACTAGAAAAGGATAACCTATAACAATCAAAAATAATCCTAATTTCTCTAACAAAGTCAATTTTTTTCTATGATAATCACTTCGATAACTGTTCATTTATACCCTAACTTTCTAACTTATAAACTAAAGATATTTCATTACATACAGGGAAATGAATACATTTAATACAGTCAGCCCAAATTTTATGTTCAGGTATACTCTCTTTTGGAATCTCTACAAAATTCATCTTCTGGAAAAATTGAGGTAAATAGGTTAAGACCAAAACTTCTCCACTTACCTTTAACATATTTGCTTCTTCCAAACAGAACTGAACTATTTTTTTACCAATACTTTTACCTCTATGCTCAGAAGAGACAATAAGGCTACGAATCTCTGCTAGACGTGGAGAGTGTATATGTAAAGCTGCATAACCTATAACTTCATCACCCTCTTTTGCCAATACATAAGAACGTATATTGGTTGCCACTTCATCTTCACTTCTCTCTAGAATAATTCCATCTTTAACTTCAGAAATAACCAAATTTTGCATGGCAGAAATATCTGAAAGCTTGGCTTTAACTAGTTCGACCATTCAGTCACCCCAAAAATATGTTCAAATATTTTTTGATGTATACGGTCATAACCTATTCTTTTAGAGTTAGAGATGGTTATACAACCTGGAAATGCCTTTTTAAGTGCTGTTTTCTCTTTTTGATTTAACTTGTCTATTTTAGTAAAAACATCCAAGTAAAGTTGGTCTCCACGAATAAACTCTTTAACGTATTTATGAACATCTTGGTCTATTTGTGCGTTAGGATGACGTGCATCTCTAAGGTGAATAAAAACACGAATAGAGACACGATGTTTAATAAACTCTACCAAGTTTTTCTGCCACGCACCTTTTAAGTCTTTTGATACTTTTGCATAACCAAATCCAGGTAAATCTACAAAACGAATGTTCCAATCTTTCTCATCATAAATATAACGTATATCAAAAAAGTTTATCAGTTGGGTTTTTCCTGGAGTGGCAGAACTTTTTGCCAAGTTCTTTCGTGAAGTCAGACCATTAATGGTTGAACTTTTCCCTACGTTTGAGCGTCCTAAAAACACTACTTCTGATACTGTATCTTCTACTGAATCTGCTAAAGCTTGAGCAGATTTCATAAATTCTGCGTTTACGAGTCTTGGTGTTGCCATTATTTTCTATCCTCTATTTCAAATCTAAAATGTACAGGTTTTTTCTTCCCACCCTTAATATCTGCTAAGCCTGTTTTTAAATCAAGTGAAACACTTTTAGCTTTAATTACTCTATTATTTGTTAAATCTTCCAAAACAACATCTCCTGAAAAAAGGTATTTTGAACTTGTAGGAGCATATACCACTTTCTCTGCTTGACCTACATAGTGGGTGTTGTTTTCTGTCAAATCAAACTTCACTGAACCAGATGCTCTGTACTTGGTTGCTTTTCGTTTATTGTTAAAAAAGACTACTATTTTAGATGCATTAAACTCATTGCTACCTTGTTTAATTTGAGCATTTCCTTCAAAATAAGCTTCATGACTTATGTCACTAGCATAAAAATGATCAGCTTGTATATCAACGATATCAGCAAAAATATTGATGCTATAAAAGAGTAAAAAAGATATTAAGAGTTTTTTCATGGGATGAGCCTAGTTTTTAATCGCTATTATAGCGTGTTTAAAACGAATCAAAAAGTTTTTAAACTCTAAAAGAATGACAATTTGACATATTTTTGCTTATCTGATGAATTATTCGTTAGAATTGTCAAAAATGTAATTTTATCTTATTTAAAATTATTTAAAAAAGGACAATATATGCTTGAATTTTCTGATATTATGAGCAGACTTAAACGATATTTATACGAAGAGAGTGGAGAGAGAATACTTGATAAAGACCTTGCTATTGCCTTGGGATTTGAGCCATCATACTATGCTGTTATAAAAAAACGTCATAAAATACCCTATAAAGCCATAGCACTTTTTGCCAATGAAAAAAATCTCTCATTAAACTGGATATTTTTCAATAAATCTATAAGCTAAACCAACTTAAAATGCAAAACGATATAATGCAGAAAAAATAGAAAACAAAAAGGGATAACATGACAGCAGATGCACACCTCATAGAGCATATGATGAACCCACAAAACTATGGAAATATGGAAAATCCAGATGCAAGTGGTATGGGTAAAAACCCACAAAATGGTGAAAAAGTAGCCATTCATTTAAAAGTTGAGAAACAAGATGACCCACTTATTACCGATATTTCATTTCAAGCTATTGGTTGTACCACCACTATTGTTGCAGGTTCCATAGTCACATCAGAAGCCAAGGGTATTCACTTCTCAAGAGCAGAAGAGTTGGTCTCTGCAACACTTGGTCTACTAGAGAACCAAAGCCCTGAAGATGCAGCATGTACAGAAATGGTAGCCCTAGCACTTAAAGCTGCCCTAGATACCTACAGAGAGAAACAAAAAGACCCTGAGTTTTCTCTGTACTCTTATCATATTACCACAGACTGTACGCCAAAAGAAGAAATAGAAGAGATTAAAGAGGAAAATAAATAATGAAGCAATTATTTAAAGAAGTTCATGAAGCATGGTTGGCTACACAGTTTACAGGTTTTATGTCACAAACACAAAGCAGACAAGATTTATATGAATTTGCAAACATCTTGTTTAAACATCTAACTTGGTTAGAAAATGACTTTATAAAAAACAATATCTCTTACACTTATGATATTCCTCAAGTACCCATTAGAGTAACTCATATCTCGCATATGATTAACAACATCATAAAAAGAATGGAGTCAATTGAGTCTCAACTTTCTACATGTAAAGATGAACACGTTACTTTCAGAATGGCAAGTGATTTGAGCTACATGAAAGCAGCACTTAGTAAACTACCTGAAGAAGAGGTAGAAAAATGTTTCTTAGCAGAAAAAAAATACCCAAATGTAGAGCTTAGTGATGAAGCAAGAGATGCTTTAACCATATTTTTGTTTGAAGAGAGTTATAAAGAGTATGAACTCATTATGGTCTACAACTACTCAAAAGCAAACTCTAACGATGCCTTCTTAAACCGTATTTTCCAAATTCTTATAGATGAATCATTCTTTCACTTAAGAAGCTTTGGTCAAATGATGGCAGAGATGGGAATACTCGGTGTACCACGCTCTTTAATGGAAGAGATTTATAAATTTGATAATTTGGAGCAGTTCCTAAAAGATGGTATTCAAGAAGAGATAGGAGCCAAAGAAGAGTGTAAAAAACTAGCCGACGCTGTTAGTGCCAGTTCTGAACATTTCGCTGCTTTCTTTACCTTTATAAATAACCAAGAGAACTACCATATCGCACTTATGGAAGAAGCATTAGAATATATAAACAATAAATAGTAAGCCCTGTTTTAAATCTTTTTTTAATTTATTTTGTTGTAATCTTCTTCTTATTAGAAAGAAGGTTTTTAATGCTAAAAATTGAAGAGATACCAATGTTTGCTAATCTGGATAAAAAGTTTCATAAAGATCTTTATGACTCTATTTATATTCGCCATTTTACTAAACATAGTATTCTCTTCTATGAAGGTGACTCTAGTGATTATCTTCATATTTTATTAGATGGGCAAGTACGGCTATATAAAACTTCACCCAAAAATACTATGGTTCAACTACATAGGCTTAATACTCCTGCGATTATAGGTGAATATGCTTGTCTAGAACAAGCTCCCTTTCCAGCTACTTGTGAATTTATTTCAGAAAAAGGTACGGTAGGTCTGCTACATTTTACAAAAGTAATGGAGTACCTAAAAGACCCCATTTTCTCTCTGGCTCTATTAAAATCTATGACCAACAAAGTAATGATGCTCTCCTCTTTGGTTCACAAAGAGACCATACTCTCATCAGAGGCAAAAGTTGCTGACCTACTTCTAAGTGAAAAAGAGATATTTAATACAGTGAAAAATAATGAAATAGCTTCTATCCTCAATATTACACCTGAAACACTCTCTCGGATTTTATCAAAATTTAAAAAGAGTCATATTATTAACAGTAAAGATAATATTATAACGGTAAGCAATATAGAGGCTCTTCATATAATTGTTGAAAAAAATACACTTAAGTCTTGTACTAATTGTCTTACAAAATAGAAAAACAATCTTTCATCTTGATAATATTTTGCTTAGAATGCTATAATACGCCCAATAAAATAAGGACTCCTATTATATGAAAAAACACTACACTTCTATTATCTCTTCAGCCTTTGGTGCATTTGCTTCAAAAGCCTTTCCAACACCCGTACAAAAAGTAGTTAACCATGGTTATGTAAAACTTATGGGACTCGATATGACAGAGTTTCAAGACCCCAGTAATTACCCTACACTTAATCAACTTTTTACACGTGCTTTCAGAGAACCAAAAACCATAACCGATGATGAATCTGTTATGATTTCACCTGTTGATGCATTGGTTACTGACTTTGGACCTATTGTCGAAGGTAAAGCCTATCAGATAAAAGGAATGGAATATGACCTAGCAGAGCTTTTTGGAGAAAACCATCAAGAAGCTGCACAAGCTGTAGAAGGTGGAGAGTTTGTTAACCTTTACCTCTCGCCTAAAGATTACCACCGTTACCATACTCCAGATACATTAACCATTAAATCTTTAACCCATATTCCTGGTAAACTCTACCCTGTTAACTTTCCACTTTTAAGAAATAAAAAAGACCTTTTTATAGAAAATGAGAGAGTCATTATAGAGTGTCGAGACAAAAAAGACCGTACATTTGTTATGGTACTTGTGGGTGCGTTAAATGTTGGTAAAATGATAGTAACTTTTGAAGAAAACATCAATACAAATTCAGACATAAGAGAGCCACAACACTACAGTTATGAAAATGTAACTTTGAAAAAAGGTGAACTCTTTGGCTGGTTTGAAATGGGTTCTACCGTTTTACTTTTTAGTCAAAAAGATAGTTATACTCCAAATGTTTCAGTAAACCAAAAAGTTAAATTTACAGAACCAATAGGAAGCATTAACTAATGAGTAAAAAAGCCATCATTTTTGATATGGATGGAACTTTAGTGGACAGTTCTGTAACCATTGTTAATGCGATTAATCATGTACGTCATAAGCTGGGTTTAGATGATATGCCAAAAGAACTCATTTTAGAAAAAGTAAATGATCCTCATCTTAATCCTGCTGAGTTTTTCTATGAAGTTCCTGCATTTACGAAAGAACATGAGAAATGGTTCTCTGACTATTATACTCAAAATCATGAAAAAGAGTTACAACTCTATGATGGCATAGAAGCACTTCTTAAAAAGCTAAAAGATAAAGGTCATCTCTTGGCTGTTGCTACCAATGCTTACCGTGGCTCAACATTAGAGTCACTCTCGCACCTAAAAGTTTTAGATTATTTTTCTAGCATTGCTTGTTATGATGATGTTCCAAGAGGGAAACCAAGTCCAGATATGTTAGAAAAAAACTTGAAAGATTTAAACGTAAGCGTAGATGAATCTCTTTTTATAGGGGACAGTGAACGAGACCTTTTAGCAGCACAAGCTTTAAATATGGACTACCTCATGGTCAACTGGGGTTTTTCTACCTATAAAGATGCCATCCACTCTGTAGAAAAATTAGAAAAAATACTATTGGATTTTTAAAATGAATATCTCAAAATCAACACTAACCGATGCAACATCAGTTGCCTTAATAGGTATCGGTTCGAGTCTACCTGAACCCTATGCTACTCCTGTGCTTTTTACAGGACTCTTTGCCTTTTCAGGAGCTGTTACCAACCAAGTAGCCATACATATGCTTTTTAACAAAGTTCCCCTACTCTATGGCTCAGGAGTTATAGAAAAAAACTTTGAAACTTTTAAAGATTCTATAAAAAACATGATAATGACACAGTTTTTTAATCCAAAACAAATCTCTGCTTTTTTTCAAAATGAAGAGAAAAAAATAGACCTTGCTCCTTTGGTAGATTCAGCTGATTTTTCTCCTGCATTTATAGCACTAAAACAGAGCGTTATGGAGTCTAAACTGGGTGATGCACTTAACTTCTTTGGTGGAGAAAAAGCACTGGACAGTTTAGAAGAACCCTTTGCAAAAAGACTAAAGTCTGCTGTAGTAGGCATAGTCAGCTCAGACACTTTTAAAGCCCAAATGAATCACCACTTAGAACACTCTTCTCTTAGCGATGACCTTAGGGAATCTGTTGAAAAACTTATAAGCGACAGATTAAATGACCTCACACCTAAAATGGTCAACGACTTGGTTCATGAACTCATTCATACCCATTTAGGTTGGTTGGTTGTTTGGGGTGGTGTTTTTGGTGGACTTATAGGTCTACTCTCTTCTTTCTTTATCTAACTACTTATAAGACCAGTAGAGTCCAAAGTCATGAATAAGCCCAAGTTTCTTTAGTTTCTTTAGAACCTTTGTGGCTTTATCTTTATCTGCTGGTAAATAAGACTTTATTTTATAAAACTTGTCATATTTTAAAATATACGAAAATGAAAGATGCTCTTTTAACTTCTTCTCATACTTTTTTGCATTGGTAAGCTTTGTAAAACGCCCCAATAGTACAGGTACATTGGTCTCATCGGGACTGATGTAGGCATAATTATTTATTACTATCTTCTCTGTAGAGAGTGCAGAAAGCTGTCTAATTTTAGGAGCTTTATGTTCAACAGGTTCAGCAGACAAACCTACAGCTGGAACAGAAATAACTTCTATATGTATGGGAGCAACACCTTGTTCTTTTGTACCTAAATAGGTAGCAGCCCCTTTAGAGAGATCTAACTCTCTGTTGTTCCAAAAAGGTCCACGGTCATCTACTCTTACCTCCAGCGACTTACCATTGGCAGGGTTGGTAACTCTTAATACTGTACCTAAGGGGTAAGTTTTATGTGCAGCTGTATAGCCGTTCATATCATAAATATTTCCTAAAGCTGTTTGCCGTCCATGAAAATACTCACCATACCAACTCGCCAAGATATCTTTACTTTCTCCAATAGCAACTTTATGAGGATAATAAGTTATGTTTTTAACTGTATAAGGAGAAAGAGATGCCTTTATTCTAGCCTCCTCTCTGCTCTTCCCATAAAGAGAAGAAAAGAGCATGGAGACTAAGAAAAATGTGAATAATAATTTCAAAACTATAAACGAATTAGATTTAATGGATCCATATGTTTGTTGTCTTTGGTAACTTCAAACATTAATGACTTATCTACTTTACCGATAATAGAACTTTTAGAGACCCTTTTACCCACTGTTATACCTGGTGCCAAACGAGAAAGTTTTGCATAAATAGTATGTATACCATTAGAGTGTTCGATAATAACAACTTTTCCAAGCATACCACCACTGTTCTCTGCAAATACAACTTTACCTTTTAAAACAGCTCTAATTTTTGAACCAGAATGAGGTGCTTTTAGTGTAATAGATTTATTAAAAATTTTAAACTTATAAATAGGATCCGTATAGGTACCAAACTTTTTAATAAGTCTTGCACCTTTTAATGGTGAAATGGTTTTTGCCTTATTGTATTTTATAATTTTAGAGGATGAAACAGTTACAACCTCAGCACGTTTGGAGGACTTAGACTCTTTTTTATTTGCTTTTTTCTCTGAAGCTATTCTATTTGCTTCTCTTCTTGCCTCTTTTTTAGCATCAGATTTAATAATTTTTAAACTTGCAAGTTTTTTCTCTAATTTTTTACGACTTGCTTTAATTCTATTGAAACGTTTTTTGTAAATGGCTTTATCTCGTTCTAACTCTTGAAGAAGTTTATCTTGCTCTTTTCTTTTCTCTTTGTACTCTTTACGTTCATTTATATAAGTACTAATGGTCTTTTTAATATTGGTTTGTTTTTCACTCATACTCTTTTTCTTACTTTCTAACGTAGCAAGATCTTTATTAAGAAGTTCAATCTCTTCGGTATTTTTTCTACTATAAACACTGTAAACTTCTTTGGTCATTACAGATTCATTTGTAGGAGTATTAAGCTCTTCAAGTGCCAATGCCATAGAGAAGTTTTGAGATATAAGTTCAACAAACTTTTGCTGTTTGCTGTCTATTTTCGTACTGATATCACTTAGATTTTCATTTATCTCTTCACTTTTTTTACTTAGCTGAGTATAGCTTTTTTCATCGTTTTTAATCTTTTTTTCTAAACTGCTTAATTTAGCATTTAAAGTATCTCTATTTACTTTAGCTACCAATATCTTTTTAGCTACTTTTGAAAGTTCTTTATTCATCTTTTGATACTCAATTTTCTTAGCACTTAACTCTTTTTTACTTTTCTTTATTTTTCCATCAACAGAGGTTGCTAAAAGTAAAGATGAGACCATTAAAAGATATAAAAAGATTTTCATCTACTCATCCTTTACATTGATAACTACAAGGAAAACAGCAACAAGTACTACAAAAATCGCAGCAAATAGTAAAATAAAGAAATCAGAATAGTAAAAAATAGCATCTACATTCTCTTTTAAAATATCCATATGTGTATCACGTACCCATAAGTTTTGTATGGCTAAAAATATTCCACTTGTGATGATGGCTGAAACAATGGCATCTACTATGGCAAGATTTATAAGTACTTTTGATCTTAAAAACAATGAAGCACCAAATATCTCCATAACTTTCATACGCTGTGCATGTAAAAAGTTCCAAACTTCCATCTGCTTTAAAATAAGGAAAAAACCAATAATGGTCATAAAAACAATAAAAGTATGAAACGAAAGTTTAATAAAAGAGAAAAGCTCATACTGTGACTGATAAACAGAATTAAAAGTCTCTATACGCGTAATGTCTTCACACTTTTTAAGGTTTTCTTTCACATCAGCCAACTCAGAAATACTCAAATAGCTGTCCAATTTTACTGAATAAAAGTTGGGTAAAGATGCTTCTAATTTTTTCCCTTTAGAGTTTTCAAAGTCAATATTAACACTGCTTAGTATCTTTGATTTTTTAACCTCTTCAACTCTTTCAATATGCTTATCCCAAGATTTAAAATCATCTATGCTCATCTCATTTTTAGATACAACCATCATGGTATAACCATTTTTAAGACTTTTTTCAAAAGAATCAGTGGTACGATCAAATACAATAAAAAACTCTAAACCAAGTAAAATAGCCACCAATGGAAAAATAAGTGAAACATGGGTTTTAATGAACTTCATGAATGGTCCCTCCTGCATCAATACTAAAATGTCTATAAGGAATATTAAACATCATTGGTATTCTGTGTGTTACAACCACTACTGTTGTATCTAACTGTTGACAAGCATTTTCCATAAGATCCCAGATAACATTTGAAGAGTATTCATCAAGGTTACCTGTAGGTTCATCTGCCAATATTAAGAATGGGTTTTTAGCCATAGCTCTTGCTACCCCCACACGCTGTTGTTCACCACCTGAAAGTTCAAGTGGATACTTATTTTCTTTTCCTGTTAACTTTACATGATGAAGCAAACGTCTGGCTTGGTTGGTTTGAACTTCTGCCGAATATCCTGCAATCCATAGTGGTAAAACCACATTTTTTTCAACTGTCCATTCGTTAATAAGTTTATAGTCTTGAAAAACTATACCCAAATGTGTTCGAAGCTCTTGTAACTTATTTTTAGTAATATTGCTCATACCAAGCCCACCAATATGGAGTTCACCTTCGTCTGGTTTTAAGTTACCATAGAATGCTTTTAAAAGTGTTGACTTACCACTACCACTGGGACCCGTTATAAAAACAAAATCCCCTTTTTTTATACTAAAACTGGCATTATTAATAACTTTATCAGTTTCATCATATGCCAGAGTTAAATTCTTCGCCGTTATGACATTTTCAGACATGTAAATGCTCCATAATTTTTAAATGTGTTCTATAATTTGTTACTGTTTTTACAGGATTTGAATGAAAATAATAACTCTCTTTTCTATCCATGTAGATAAATTTATGTTCAGGTCTATCAAAACTTCCAAAAGCCAGTTTAATTAAAATAGCATCATCTTTTATCTTAAATACTCTCTCAAAATGAATAAAAGAGTCTTCGAAAATAATAGGTTTATGGCTAATTTTATCTAAAGTTTCATCTTTATATGTTAATTCTTTAAAAGAAAAATTAAAGTCTAAAACTCTAGCCTCTGATTCTTTAGTACAGGTAACATAAACATCATAAATATCTTTCTCTTGCTTCAACCATCTAGCTTCATATTTACTTGTTACTTCTAAGGCTTCATTTTTACGAATTTCTACAGAAGTTTTCAGTACATTTTCCCCTAAAAAAGTATCTAAAGAGTACCAAAAATATTTGTAGCTGTCTGTTCTTAACTCAAGCCTACCACCCTTTTCTAAAACACGTAAAGACTCTTTTAAAAATGATGGTGAAATCACTCTTCTTTGTGGCTTTTTATCCCAAGGTACAGGGAAGTGAACAAATATCTGATGACACAAGTTTGAAGGTATCATCTCTAACAGAAGCCGTGCATCATAGTTGACGACCCAAACATTTTTTAGACCTAAAAGCTCTATCTGCTTAAGCACTTGTGCAGCAGAAGGTGTATGAATTTCTATACCTATAAAAAGTCTATCTGGATTTTTCTCTGCTTGATAAAGCAAATGTTTACCTGAACCAAAACCAACTTCTATAGAAACACTATCAAAAGGATAAGTTATATCATCAAAATCTTCTATATTTTTCTCATACGCATTAGCCAGTATTTGTTTACTGGCATGAATCGTAATATTGGACTGAAGAACGTCTAACTTTATTCCATCAGAGATATCGGCTATGGCTTGTTTTACTAAGTTAACTTTTAAAGGTCTGGTCACTTTATCATACTTTAAAAGCCAACTGCTCTTGGAACTCTTTTTTACATGTAAAAGAAAAGATTCGTCTTCACGATGAACTGCGATCAGCTCATCATCACTATGACTGTCTTGTGCAATAAATAGCACTTCACTACTGTTGTATTTACCCCCTATAAGAGAGGTTTCAAAAGGTTTAACCGTAATATGTGGCATTCAAACCCTTATCTAGCATGAATAGAAATAACTTTACTTGGTCGAGAGATACTATCATCAAAACCAACAGCTATAATTCTATAGGTATAATTAAATCCTGGAGCAACATAAGTATCAATATACTCAGACATCATACGATTTTCTACACTTGCTATCCACTTCCATTTCTCACCATTTATACTCTTCTCTACTTTATACATTTTAACCATTTTATTCGTATGTGGTCTCCATATCAGCTTAATAGTATTTGGTGCTTTTTGAAAACCTTGAAAGAATGTTATAGGATCAAAAGGTGGTTTTGTTTTTACATTTATCACCTGTCCATGTGCAGATTCAAATCCACCTTTTACTGTGGTAAATGTATATGTATATGCAGAGTTTTGTGCCAAGCCTGTATCGACATAGTGTGAGGCAAAAGGACTGTTTACTGCTCCCACTTTAATTAACTCTTTTTGTGGGCTATTTACATAGGCATTACTTGTGGTTCTATAAATATTAATACCATCAAGTTGCTTTGCAGCAACAGGTTGCCACTCAAATGCAACTGAAGTGTTACTTGTTACAGCCTTTACGTTATTTAGTTTTGGTAAATTTGGATCTAGCTGATGGGTCACCATCGCAGCTGGATTACAACCGTTCAGTAATAGTAGTGAAATAGCTGTCAATGATGTGAGGGTTAATTTTCTCATTAATCTCTCCTTGGTTAAATTTGTTAGATATAAAATCTTTCATGTCAGGGAAAAGTGGAGCTACAAACTCCATCTTCTCTCCTGTGCTAGGATGTAACATATAGAGTTTATATGCGTGTAAAAATACTCTTTTAATTGTATCTTTTTTGCTCTTAAAACCATATAAATTATCACCCAGTATGTGTCTTCCTAAACTCTCTAAATGTACCCGAATTTGGTGGGTTCTACCTGTAAAAAGTTTTACGGCTATAAGCTCCAATCGCTTGTCACTTTTATCACTTTCAGCCAACTTATAAAAGGCAGATTTTGCCTCTTTACCATTATCTCTTACATCCATTTTTAGACGATTATTTGGATTTCTTCCAATAGGTTTTTCAACGATTCCATTATCTTTCAACGGATAATCAATAACAGCCAAATAATAACGCCCCATACTTTTGTCTTGTAACTGTTCACTAAGTTTCTGATGTGCCTCATTTGTTTTGGCTATAACCAACGCACCTGTGGTATTTTTGTCTATTCTATGTACGATTCCATGACGCTCTTCACCTGAAATGGTAGAGAGTGAAATACCTTTTTTAATCAGCCAGTCAACCAAAGTAGCTTCTTTAACCGATGCTGCTGGATGAACCACCAAACCAGCTGGTTTGTTGACCACCATCATCACATCATCTTCATATATTATCTCAACATCGAAGTCTATAACTATAGGTTCCTTGGGAACAACTTCTTTAAAACTATACGTGATGGTATCTCCGGTAAGAAGCTTTTTACCTGTCTTTGTCACTGTTTTATCATTAACCGATACCAAACCCTCTTTAATGAGTTGCTCTACCTGATTTCGGCTCTCTTGTAGCTCTGTTGTCAATATTTTGTCTAGTCGTCCAGCCTCTTGAACTTCAAATGATATTAAATCCATTTTTCTCTTTTTATTACTATAATTTTATATAATTATATCCAAATCACTAATT
>Ga0256827_10001130_pt1 | contig 16908 bp, 16 predicted proteins | sample CV84metaG_FD_185977 | JGI IMG/M metagenome (GOLD analysis project Ga0256827, IMG submission 185977) | Hydrothermal vent microbial communities from East Pacific Rise, Pacific Ocean - CV84 | ecosystem: Environmental > Aquatic > Marine > Hydrothermal vents | place: Pacific Ocean: East Pacific Rise... | reverse complement strand
AATTTTAGAGGTTTAGATAGTGAATATGAGGCTATTTTTTATTCAATATCTAAACTAAATTGCAAATCAGTATTAATAAAAGGTGGACATTTTCAAGATATATCTACATCTACAGATATACTTATAGATAAAAATAGTAAAATATCAAAATTTTCATCTAAAAGGGTCTTAACAAATCATACACATGGAACAGGTTGTACTTTATCATCTGCTATTGCTACATATTTAGCCAAAGGATACACTTTGATAAAAAGTATTGAATTTGCAAAAAAATATCTTACAAATAGACTTTCAAACTCTTCAAACTTAAACTTTAACTATAAATTTAAAATAGAAGAAAGAACAGAAAATATTAATCATTATTAGAAAAAAATATAAATAACTATTTGTGAAGAAAAAGGGAACAAAATAAAGTGTTACAAAAGGTTACTTGATATATAATGGGTATAGATTTTTAGAATTAGGACAAATATTGCAAGATATTACACTCATACTTTTAGGTGCAGGTTCAGCCTCTCGCTTTAAACTTCCACCTAAAAAACAATGGCTATGGAGTGACAACCAACCTCTTTGGCTCAAAGTTACCAATGATTTTCAAGAGATACATAACTTTTCAAACACCATAATAGTATCATCTAAAGATGATATTCAAGTTATGTCGAATTTTTCAGATTTTACTTTTGTTGAAGGTGGAGATAGTAGACAAGCCTCTTTGAAAAATGCACTTGAACAAGTTACTACCCCTTTTGTTTTGGTTTCAGATATTGCTCGATGTTGTCTCGATAAGGAGATGATAGAGCGAGTTATCTCAGCAAAAAAGAACAAAAACTGTGTAGTTCCTACACTTAATGCTGTGGATACTCTTTATCTTAAGGAAAAACCGATAAATAGAGAGGATATACAGATTATCCAAACACCTCAACTCTCTTGTACCCAAACTTTAAAAGAGGCACTATCAACAGGAGAGGAGTTCACTGATGATAGCTCTGCTATTGCTTCACAGGGTGGTGGGATAATTTTTGTTGATGGCTCTTCTACGGCACATAAATTAACTACTGTTGATGACCTCTCAAAATTACCATGTTTAAAAAAGCCATCATCTCGGGCTATGACAGGATTTGGTATTGATATCCACCCCTTTGAAGATGGAAAACAGATGATGCTCTGTGGAGTAGAGATTGATTCACCCTTTGGGTTTAAAGCACATAGCGATGGTGATGTTGCTATCCATGCTCTTATTGATGCTCTTTTAGGTGCATCAGGGCTTGGAGATATTGGAGAGTTTTATCCTGACACCTCAGATGAGTATAAAGGAGTAGATTCATCTGTGCTTCTTAAGGATACGGTAGAGAGACTCTCCTCTTTTGGTTATGTTATTGGAAATATTGACATAACTATTATCGCACAAACACCAAGACTCTTACCATACAAAAAAGATATGCGTTTTAATCTATCAAAACTACTACATTTAACCCCTAATCTTGTTAATATCAAAGCTACTACAGCAGAGAGACTTGGCTGGATAGGACGCAAAGAGGGAGTTGCTGTTGAGGCAGTTGCTACTCTATACTACTACGACTGGAGACAATAATGAAGATTACCATTATAGAAAATGAGTTATATTTGGCACAAAGTATCTCAAGCAAACTCAACCAATCAGGCTATGAGACAGAGGTTTACTCCTCAATAAGAGAGGCTATGGAGACAAGCACTGGTGATGCTTATCTACTATCAACCAATCTACCAGGTCAAAATTTTAACCCTCTTATTACAAAATATCGAGAGAAAATTATTATATTGATGGTAAGCTATATCAATAATGATACAGTAGCATCTCCTCTTAAACTAGGAGCAAATGACTATATTGTCAAACCATTTATGATAGAAGAGCTTCAAAGAAAGATTGAACACTACAAAGAGTTTCAAACACTAAGGAAGTATAAGAATCTATACAAAGAGTATAGTGAGTATCTACTTAATGATATCAGTATTGTAGATGATATTAAAACGGTGAAGACTCCTCTTGTTATATTTACTAATTATATTAAATTGGTAGATAAACTTGCATTTGAGTATGCAAAAAACAATAATAGAGTTTTGGTCTTTATCCCTCTAGCTATGAAGAATTGGAAAGATAAGATAGAGAACTCTAACCCAAAGCATCTTCTTTATATTTCAGAGCTTCAAACACTTAAAAAGGCTGAAAGAGACCAGCTATTTAAACTTATAGAGCATCGTGAGTTTATCATCTCAACGACAACAAATATTGAGACACCTTTTGCCACTGTTGAGATTAATACAGATAATAAGCTTTATGACCAAAATGAGATTTTAACTATTGATGATTATGTTAAGTTTATTGTTAATAGTTTTCAGTATCAATTTCCTGATACAGAACTATCTAAAAAGTTAGGTATTTCAAGAAAAAGTTTATGGGAAAAAAGGAAAAAATATGGTATCTTCAAGAAAAAATAAGCAACTATATATAGATGCTGAAGCACTCTCCACGATGGCATTAGTACAGGAGGGTATATTAGCTCCTCTCTCTAAACTAATGAATGAACAAGAGGCGATTGAGGTACGTGACACCAAAATGTATCAAGGGGTAGCTTTTCCTTTTGCTTTTATACTCACTCCTAGTGGTAGAACCAACGAGAGTGTACTTAAAAGTTTAGAAAGAGATGAAGTTGTTGAGCTTGTAACAGGTGGTACGGTTGTAGGAGAGTTAGTTGTAGAGGAGACATTCTATATTGACCCTGATGACCGTTTACGATGTATTTTTGGTACAGCAGATAAATCTCATCCAGGTGTAAAAAACACTATCAATAGATTGGGAAACATAGCTGTAGCAGGTGAGTATAAAGTGGAGTATCCACTTATCTCAAGCTCAAAAAAAGTTCTAAAAGAGAAGATAGAGGAGATAGGTGCTAAAAATATATCTGCATTGATGTTATCTGCTAATCCACTAAATAGAGCTCATGAGAGAATGATTAGACAAGCTATTGACCAATCTGATTTAGTGGTAATATTTCTACTCAAACCATTTAACAACAATGGTCTACGATATGATATTAGACATGATGCAGTTCAAACAGTTATAGACAATTTTTTACCTGCAAACAAGGTAGTAATTATGCCTTTGGAAAACTCCTATATTTTTGCAGGATATAATGAGCTTATACTAGATGCATTAGTAGCTAAAAATTATGGTTGTAATCGTTTAGTTATTGGTAAAAATCATGCTGGGCTTGGTCTACATTATGATAAAGACCAAGAGAACTCTATCTTTGATGTATCTGAAGATATTCAGATTGAGATTACCACAATGGAGCAGTATGTATATTGTAATAAGTGTCGTACACTTGTAAGCAATAAAACCTGTCCTCACGGTCAGCATCATCATGTTCATTATCACTCACAATCTATTCTTGACCTTATTAGAGAGGGTGTATTGCCTCCTTCTATATTGGTTAGAAGAGAGGTATCAGCTAGTATTATTAGTGCTATTTTACCAAATAGATTTGAGAGACTTCAAGTTTTGTATGATTCACTTATGCCAAATGAGGGACTTATGGAGGAGCATAGCGAAGAGGATTTTTATGTTAAATTGATGGGTCTATACCAAACTTCATCATTGACATAGATTTATAAAAAAGGGAAAAATAGTGGATTTAAATAGATTTTTTATAACATTTTTTGGGACAGGACTTGCCCCAAAAGCACCTGGTACAGTTGGAAGCTTTGCTGCTCTATTAGTAGGACTTCTTATATTAAAATTTGTCCCAATGGAGACACTCTTTATGCTTACTCTTGTTATTACGGTAGTAGGTATCTTTGAGATTAATAAATATGAAGCAAAAACAGGCTCTCATGATGATAAAAGTATAGTCATAGATGAGGTCTCGGGAATGTGGATAGCACTTATGTTTGCACTATCTACAGCCAAAACTCTTAGTTATCCTTACGCTTATGAGATTGCAGTCGTATCTAGTTTTGCTACTTTTAGACTCTTTGATATTTGGAAACCATCTACTATTGGTAAAATAGACAAAAATGTAAAAGGTGGGTTGGGTGTAATGGGAGATGATATACTAGCAGGTGTCGCAGGTGGTCTTCTCTCTATTCTTATACTCTTAGGGTTAGCAAAGGTACTTTAAAAAAGATAAAAGAGTGACGAACTTAAAAATTCGTCACAAACTACTCTACATACTACAAGCTGAAACACCTGGAGGTGTTGTTGGTTGAACTGCTGAGTTATCAGCTCCACCCTCTGAATTAACTTTATCAATAAATGCCAAAAGATTAGACGCTGCTTCATGATATCTTTTAGCAGTCTCTGAATCTGGTTGATGATATGTAATAGGTTGACCTGTATCTCCCCCTACTCTAATCGCTGGTTCGATTGGAATTCTAGCAATAAGCTCTGTGTTAAACTCATCTGCTACTGCTTTTGAAGTTCCCATACCAAAGATATCTGACTCCTCACTACATGATGGACAGATAAACCCACTCATATTCTCAATAAGTCCTGCTGTTGGGATATGAAGCTTTTGGAACATATCAAGAGAACGTCTACTATCATCCAAAGATACCTCTTGTGGAGTAGTAACTGTAATTCCTGCTGTAACTGGTACAGATTGAGCTAAAGTAAGCTGTGCATCACCAGTTCCTGGAGGCATATCTATAACCAATACATCTAGCTCTGACCACAAGATATCTCTTAGAAGTTGCTCAATCGCTTTCATAACCATAGAGCCTCTCCAGATAAGAGACTGCCCATCTTCCATAAGTGAACCCATAGACATCATCTCTACACCATATGCTTTAAGTGGAATTACTTTATTCCCTTCAATTACAGGCTTTTGGTCATTTAAACCCATCATCCGAGGGATATTTGGTCCATAGATATCAGCATCTAAGATACCCACTTTTTTACCCTGCATAGCCATAGCAATTGCGATATTCACAGATGTTGTTGATTTTCCAACTCCACCTTTTCCTGAACTCACCATTACAAAGTTTTTAACGTGAGGAGCGATATTTTTACCACTTACCGAGTTACTCTGCTGTACAGGTGCTTGTGGTGCTGAGATATGTACTTCAACAGTCTCAAACCCTATTTTTTTAAGTTCAACTGTTGCATCATCTGTCAATTGTGCCTTAACCTCATCAGCTGATGAAGTTATGTCAATAATCACAACTACCTTTTTATCTGTAATCTCTACATTTTTCACAAATCCAAAAGTTACAATATCTTTTGTAAATCCTGGGTATGTTACATTTTTTAGTGCTTCTAAGACATTTTCGTTTGTCATTAAGACTCCTATTTTTTTAGTATATTAACGTTTTATAATGAAAATCATAAGAGTTAGCTTATCTATTTGAAATATTTACATCTTTTTCTATTAAAAATTAAATCGGAGTATTTTTATCCCATTTTAGAGATTAATTTTTTTGGAAAACTTTATTGAGAAATTGTACTGTTTTTTTGTAGTAAGGAGATAATAAGAGTATTCTATTTTAGTTAATTCCCATAATTTTTATGGGAATATATAGGGTATCTATGAAGCCATCATTTGATGATTTGAAATACGTCTAAGTTGAAGATACCAATCCTCATCATAATCTAACGCATCATTTAGTTCCAGTAGAGCTATCTCTAAACCTTCGCTTCCAAGTGTAGCATACTCAACAAGCTCCTCTGGAATATCTAAAATCTGTTCACAGTACTCTAATGCATTATAGTCATCTCTTAAGTCGCTAAGACTCCAACTTGAATCTATATTATGTCTTGATATTATAAAAAACTCTTCCATTATTTTCCTTTGATGTTATAAAATATTTAATTACTTCTTTGTGTCTAAACAGTAGTATTATAATGTTTTAATTATTAATTAAAACTTGTAAAATTGAACTTTAAGAAAAAATTAATAGTTATAGAATATTTTCCAATTAAATTTAATATTGAGAAGTATTTAGATAAAATTTCGACACTAAAAACAAAGGTAAATGATGCAAAATTCAGAAAAACTAAAGAATCTATTGACCATAGAGATTATCCCAGATTTAGAGGAAGCGATAGATGATATGTTCTCAATGATAGAAAAAGCTAAAATGGCATCTATTGCAGACAAAGAGGAGCTTCAAGAGCTTCAAGAGATGTTAGCCGAGTGTAAAGATATTGTGGAAGAGATTGGCACAGGTGATATGCCTGAAGATGAAGCAGAGGGTATCTTGGTTGAGCTAATGGAAGCTAAGACAATAGATTAAATCTAAATTGGTGTAGGCATTTTTTTACCTACACCACCTTTTCATTATCCAATTATTCTAATAGATATAATCCCATCAATAGCTTTTATATCATCAATAAGCTCTTGTGTAATTTCACCATCAACATCAATTATGTTATAAGCTAAATCACCTTTACTTTTATTTAACAAATCAACAATATTAATATTATGTTTTGCCAAAGTTGAGCTTGTTTCACCAATCATATTTGGAACATTTCTGTTCTTAATAGTAATTCTCTTTTTACACTTAGAGCGAGGTAAAACACAATCTGGAAAATTTACAGAATTTTTGATATTACCATTTTCAAGATAATCTTTAACTTGTGCTACTGCCATTGTTGCACAGTTCTCTTCTGACTCTGCTGTTGATGCTCCAAGATGAGGAATAGGAATAATACCTTTTACTCCAAGAAGCTCTGCCTCAGGAAAATCTGTAATATAAGATGACACCTTTCCATTAGAGATAGCTTTTATAACATCTGCATTGTTAACAAGCCCTCCTCTTGAAAAGTTAATGATTTTTATACCATCTCTCATCATTCCAAACTTTTCACTATTGAACATATCTTTTGTAGAATCCAAAAGTGGAATATGAATAGTAAGATAATCAACTTGTGAAAGTAGAGTCTCTAGTCCTGTAGATTTTTGAACCTTACTAGATAGACTCCACGCAGCTTCAACAGATAGATATGGGTCATAACCAATAACATTCATACCTAGGTCAATAGCAGAGTTGGCAACCATCGCACCAATTGCACCAAGCCCTATAACACCAAGAGTTTTACCCTTAATCTCACAACCTGCAAAGTTCGATTTATTTTTTTCTACTAAAGAGGTAACAGCATCACCCTCTTCTTTTATTCCTTGAACCCACTGAACAGCTCCTGTCATATCTCTTGATGTCAGAAATAGTCCAGCAAGAACAGCCTCTTTAACAGCATTTGCATTTGCCCCTGGGGTATTAAATACAACTATCCCTTTTTCCGTACACTTATCAATAGGAATGTTATTAGTACCAGCACCTGCTCTTGCAATAGATTTTAGATTATCTCCAAACTCCATCTCATGCATCTTGAAACTTCTTACCACTATACCATCGGGATTGGTTATCTCTGATGCTACCTCATAGTCATCTCTTGAAAAGTTATCTAAACCTTTTGAAGAGATTTTATTTAGTGTTTGAATTTTAAACATAACAGCTCCTAACTATTCTCTTGTGCAAACTCTTCCATAAGAGCCACAAGTGTTTGAACTCCCTCTATACTCATAGCGTTATAGATAGATGCTCTAAGCCCACCAATTGAACGGTGACCTTTTAGACCAATCATCCCTCTCTCCGTAGCTCTTTTTACCAACTCTGCTTCAAGCTCTGCATTTTTATCTTTGATATTAAACGATACATTCATAAGCGAACGAGAATCTTCTGTTGCATGACCCACATAGAAACCATTACTATTATCAATTGCATCATAAAGAACTTTTGCTTTCTCCTCATTTAGTTTAGCAATAGCTTCAATTCCACCTTTATCTTTTATCCATTTTAGAATCAGACTAAATATGTAGATACCAAATGTTGGTGGTGTATTATAGAGTGAATCTTTATCTGCATGAGTACTATACTTAAGCATAGATGGAACTTTATCTCCTGCACGAGCCACTAGCTCTTTTTTGATAATCACAATAGTAAGACCTGATGGCCCTGCATTTTTTTGAGCTCCTGCAAATAGCATATCAATTTTTGACCAATCAACAGGATATGAGAATATATCACTTGATGCATCTACAATAAGTGGTGCTTTTGTTGTTGGATAGTTTTTATACTGTGTACCATAAATAGTATTATTTGAAGTTATATAAGCATAGTCTGCATCATCACTAAAGTTAATATCAGTTGGAATATGGTTATAGCCATCCTCTTTTGAACTAGAGATAATATCAAAGTCTATGCCTTGAATCTTTGCCTCTTTAATCGCTTTTGCTGACCAAGAACCTGTATCTGCATACTCTGCTTTTCCACCCATATAGATATTCATAGGAATCATTGCAAACTGTGTTGATGCACCACCTTGTAAAAATAAAATATCATAATCTTCTGGTACTTTATATAGCTCTCTTGTTAAATTTAAAGCTTCATTATGAACATCATCATACATCTTTGAACGGTGAGAAGCCTCCATAATAGATAAACCCTCACCTTTATAATCAACTAAATTTTTCTGTGCCTCTTCAAGCACCTCTAGTGGTATTGCCGCTGGTCCTGCACCAAAATTAAAAATTCTATTCAATGGAAACTCCTATTTATTGTTTTATATTGTTTATAAGTCGGCATTATACTACAACTAGTTTAATACTCTCCCTAAATTTTACTCCAACTCTGCTAATTGAGGCTCATATCTATCTGATATCTCATCTAATGCGTGACTAGCTATCTCCAAACGCTCAAATAGTTCATCTATCTCTTTTTGAAGTTTTCCTATATTTTGTGAAGCCTCTATCATATTTGTATTATCTCCACTCTCTGATGCTTTCATCAACCTCTCATTTTGAAGCTCTAACTCCTCTTCAAGCTCCATTATTTTCTCTTCAGAAAACTCTAACTCTTTTTTATGAGGTGCGTTCTCTCTGCTTCGTGCTTGGATTAATGCAGAGCGTAATTTTTTTCGCTCTTTGTTATCTATTTTGGGCTTGGTAGCTTTTGGTTTCTCATCTACTACTCCATCCTCCTCTTCCCATCCTATTTTTTCTAAAAATTCATCATAAGTTCCATCAAAATACTCTGCTCCACCTTTATGAAAAATAATCAAAGCATCGGCAAGTCGTCTCAAAAGCATCTCGGAGTGAGTCACCATAATGGTTGAGCCTTTAAACTCCTCTATTGCCGTACATAGTGAATCAATCGAATATATATCTAAGTGGTTGGTAGGCTCATCTAGTAACAAAAGATTTGCCTCTGTGGCTATAATCTTACCCAACATCACACGACTTCTCTCTCCACCACTAAGCACAGAGATTTTTTTGTCGGCTAATTCGCCTGAGAACATCATCGTTCCACAGATAGCTCTAGTCTCTGCTATACCTAGCTTCATATCAACAGAGGATATCTCATCTATAACTGTATTGTTTTTATTGAGTCGTTCGATATTTGTCTGTCCAAAATGAGCCAAGGAGGTTGATGGGTGGAACTTTAACTCCCCCTCTTGCTTTGCTAACTCTCCTGAGATATAATTTAAAAGTGTAGATTTCCCTTTACCATTTTTACCTATAATCGCTAGAGTTTTGCCATTCTCTAAGACAAATGAGACATCTTTAAATAGCTTCTCATTAGGGTTATATCCAAAAGCTAAATTTTCAGCTCTTAGATTGATTTTAGCAGGTGTCTCTTTGTAGTTGAAGTTAAATGCTAAATTGCTCTCACTCTCCAAGCTCTCCATATCTTCCATTTTATCTAGCATCTTCTGTTTTGATTGTGCCAACGCTGCTGTTGAAGCTCTAGCTTTGTTTCTTGCTACAAACTCCTCTAGCTCTTTTCTCTTTTTCTCTTGATTTAGACGAGTCTTCTCATAGGTCTCATCGCTTAGTGCTAAAGTCTGGTCATACTTTTTGGTATTACCTTGAATCATAAATAGTGATTTTCTCTGAATTCCCATTGTATGAGTACTAACAGCATCCATAAACTCACGGTCATGGGTAATAAGAATAACCTCACCATCGAAAGTACGGATAAACTGTTTTAACCAACGCAAAGAGAGTAAATCTAGGTAGTTGGTAGGCTCATCTAATAGAAGCATATTTGGTTCAGTTGCTAAAAGTTTGGCAAGGTTTATCCGTATCTGATATCCACCAGAGAAGCTTAGGGGGTCTTTTTCTAAATCATCAGCAGTAAAACCAAGTCCAAAGAGAATCTTCTCTATTTTGTAAAAATTATACTGCTCCTCTTCACTAAGAATCAAAGAACACTCCTCTCTAACAGTAGGCTCACTAAACTCCAAATGCTGTTTTAGAGTACCAATTTTATAGTTTTTTGGAATAGAGACATCACCACTATCATGACTCTCTTCATCCAAAATAATTTTAAATAGAGTTGATTTACCTGACCCATTACGACCTATAAGTCCTATCTTTTGATTAGAGTTCATTTTGAGATTGATATCTCTAAAAAGTGTTTGTCCACCAAAGCTTTTGGTTAGATTTGTTAGTTGTATCATTGATATCCCATTAAAAAAAATATTGGTGGGATTATAACAAGTTAGATGTGAGAGGTGCTTTATAAATCAGATTCACTAGAGATAAAATATGCACCTAAAATAGAGGTAAGAAGCATAAGTATAATGATACCAATATAATTTAAAGATGCTAAAGAGATATCTATTACCGATTCCATATTTTTTTTCCTATGTGTAAGTTCTATAAATTATATTTAATCTTAAATGTTTCTTCGATTAAAATTATAAAACTTTTGTATAATAAAATAAAAAATACAGATTTAAACAGTTATTTTTATAAGTTTTAAATATATTCTTTTACTAAAAAACATAAAAAAATAAAAATATTACAAAACTATTTGGAATCGGCGTGTTTACATACAAACAAGGCGAGGTCAAAGCCATCGTTTCCTAGTTTTGTAAGAACTCTACTCTACAGTAACTGATTTTGCTAAATTTCTAGGCATATCCACATCATTTCCAAGACGAATAGAAATCTCTAGGGCTAGAAGTTGTGTTGCTACCATCATCTCAAAAAACTCTAACATAGGATGAGAGCTACATCTAGTTTGAATAAAATCATCTGCTAAATCAAATGGCTCTGGAGATATAGCCAAAATAGTAGCATCTCTAGCACTTAACTCCTCTACATTTGATTTAATTTTATCATACTGCATTGAACTAGGCATTAAAGCAATAGTAAATAGTTCACTATCAGCTAGGGCTATTGGCCCATGTTTCATCTCTCCTGCTGGATATCCCTCTGCATGAAAATATGAAATCTCTTTAAGTTTCAAAGCCCCCTCTAAAGCAAGTGGGAAGAAAATATCTCTACCAATAAAAAAGAATCCATGACCATGTAGATAACGTTTTGATAAACGGTGAATTTTCTCATGTAGTTTATCTGTGACAAGTAGAGCTTTTGGAGTATGTATCATAGCATCAATCTCTGTTTGTAGTTGCTCTTGATTTATGCTTTTCTTTAGTTGTGCTATATATAAAGTTAACATCCATAAAACCATAGCTTGTGTAGCAAATGCCTTTGTACTAGCCACTCCTTTCTCTATTCCTGCACGTGTCAAGATAGCATTATCACTCTCTCTTACTATAGAGGAGTTATCAACATTACATATACTAAGGCTTTTTAGTCCTGCTCTTTTTGCCATCTTTAAGGCCTCTAGTGTATCAGCCGTCTCTCCACTTTGTGAAATAGTAATAAAAAGAGTAGAGTCTTGAAGTAGTGGCTCTTTATATCTAAACTCAGATGCAATCTCTACTTGACAAGATATTTTTGCAACTCTCTCTAGTAGATAAGCACCTGCTAAAGCAGAGTGATATGATGTTCCACAAGCACATATTTTTATATTTGTAATATTCTCAAAAAGCTTTTTATCTAGTTCATCAAAATTTATACTATTATCCAAAACACGACCCATCATAGTCTCACCCATTACACGACTCTGCTCATATATCTCTTTTTCCATAAAGAAACGAAAACCATCTTTTTGTGCTGATATTTTACTCGTAGTTAATGGTTTTTTTGTAATTTTTTTCTCTCCATCAACATTAAATAGTTTTACTTCTCCACCCTTTGCATATCCATACTCCCCATCTTCTAGGTAGTAGACCTCTGTAGCTTTTCCAATAATAGGGGTATCTGATGAAGCAAAATAGATATCATCTCTATTAAAACCAATAAGCATTGGAGAGCCATTTTTGGCAAAAAAGATAGTATCCTCTTCAACTTCACTAATAAGTAATGTAGCATAAGCACCATCTAGTTTACTTATAGTATAAGCAAATGATTTGAAGCTATCTTTGCTATTCTCATAATTGGTTTCAAAAAGATGAACAATAGTCTCTGTATCTGTCTGACTAATAAAGTTTACACCTTGTTCTTGAAGCTCTGTTTTTAACTCTTGATAGTTTTCTATTATGCCGTTATGCACAACAAAACTATATCGTCCAAGATGTGGGTGAGCATTTAGCTCTGTTGGTTTTCCATGAGTAGCCCATCGTGTATGACCAATTGCAATACCAAAATTACTACTTTTATAATCTTTGGTCTTCTCTCTTAGATTTTCAAGTTTTCCTATCGCTTTAAAGTGTTTTAGCTGTTGATTTTCAATAATTGCAATACCTGCTGAATCATATCCACGGTACTCCAGCTCCTGTAATCCATCCAATAGAATCTCTTTTTTTTCTCTATCTCCTACATATCCAACAATTCCACACATACTCTCTTTCTCCTATCATTTATTTAAAATTTCTTAATTATTATTTCTAATTCACTGAAAATGTATTATGACAAAAGTTTCTACTATTTTGGATGAACTCTTAACTTTTTAATTATTTTGTAAGAACAGAACCTAGCATACCTTTAATAGCTCCTTGAATATCGGCAGGATAAACTACAAATTTAGAGTTAGGTGAGAGAGTCATCTTCTCTAAAGTATTGATATAACGGTCTCCAAGTAGGAACATAGCAGGAAGCTCTTTACCATCTGTTGCTTGTGCAATCATCTGCATAGCTTTAGCAGAAGCGTTAGCTAATGCTACTTGTGCTTGTGCTTCAAGTTTTGAGGCTTCCAACTTTCCTTGTGCCTCTAATATCGCTGCATTTTTGTTACCCTCTGCTGTTGTTTCAATAGCACGTCTTTCACGCTCTGCTGCTGCTTGACGCTCCATAGAGTCTTGCATTGAGCCACTAGGATTTATATCTTGTATCTCTACCGATTTGACAGTAACTCCCCAATCTGCTACATCATCTACAATATTATCTTTTAATTTTGCTTTTATCATCTCACGATTACTAAGAGCCTCATCTAGTTTCATCTCACCAATAATTGAACGAAGTGTAGTCATGATAAGACTAGAAATTGCGAGTTGAAAATCCTCAACCCCATATAGTGCATCTTTTGGATTAGTTACACGAACAAAGGCGATAGCGTTCGTTCTAATTACAGCATTATCTTTAGTAATTACCTCTTGTTGAGGTATATCCATAATTATATCACGAGTAGAGATACGCTGACGTACAGAGTCGATATAAGGGATAATTAGATTTAGACCAGGGTGTAGAGTACGAGAGAATTTTCCAAGTTTTTCAATAACCCACTCCTCACCTTGTGGGACAATCTTAATCCCTTTGTATAGAGTTACAACAAGTGCAATAAGTAACACTACTAATATATTTACGCCTTCCATATTAAATCCTTTAATTTTATTTTAAATTGAAGCAACTTCTATCAGTTGCCCTTTGACAGTTACAATTTGGATGCGACTATCCTTTTCCAAATTCTCTTTTGCCGTTGCATGCCATATACTATTTCCCAAAACAGGAGTATCAAAACGAACTTTTCCTCTTCCATTTATAATAATCTCTTCCATTACAACTCCTAAAGTATCCAATGAGTAGTTAGATTGTCCAGATGTTTCTGTTGTTTGGTCTTTCATATATTTAAACCAAATAAGGATAGAGAGTATAGATAAAAACATCCATACAATAAGTTCTGTCTCTAATGAGATGGGGTATAAAACATCTATAATCCCCACAAAAATAGCAGATAATCCTATTCCAAGCATTATAAAAGTACCTGTAAATATCTCTAAAGTAAGAATAATAAGACCTAATATAATCCAGTGCCACCATAATAGACTTTGTGTTAAAAAATCAAGCATCTGTAACTCCTTTCATTGTTTTTAAAAGTTAAACTATATTATACATCAATAACCTAATTATCATAAGTAATGTTACGCTATAATCGCGAAATTTTTTTAATTCCAAGGATAAATAATGTCAACTTTAAACGTATATTATGACAAAGATTGTGATATCAATATCATCAAATCAAAAACAGTAGCAATGATTGGTTTCGGTTCTCAAGGTCACGCACACGCAGAAAACTTAAGAGATTCAGGTGTAAATGTTGTTATTGGTCTTAGAAAAGATGGTTCATCTTGGGCAAAAGCTGAAGCTAAAAACTTTGAAGTACTTACAGTTGCTGAAGCATCTGCAAAGGCTGATGTTATTATGATTTTACTTCCAGATGAGAATCAAAAAGAGATTTATGAAGCAGAGATTGAGCCAAATCTTAAAGAGGGTGCAACAATTGCATTTGGTCATGGTTTTAATATTCACTATGGAAGAGTTATTCCAAGAAAAGATATCAATGTTACTATGATTGCTCCAAAAGCACCTGGTCACACTGTAAGAAGTGAGTTTGTAAGAGGTGGTGGTATTCCAGACCTTATTGCTGTTGGTCAAAATCCAAGTGGAACAACAAAAGAGTTAGCTCTTTCATACGCTTCTGCAATTGGTGGTGGACGAACAGCTATTATTGAGACAACATTTAAAGATGAGACAGAGACTGACCTATTTGGAGAACAAGCTGTTCTTTGTGGTGGTGCTTCTGCATTAGTACAGGCTGGATTTGAGACACTTACAGAAGCTGGTTATGCTCCTGAGCTTGCATACTTTGAGTGTCTACATGAGTTAAAACTTATTGTTGACCTTATGTTTGAGGGTGGAATTGCAGATATGAGATACTCTATCTCTAATACAGCAGAGTATGGAGATTATGTAAGTGGTAAAAGAGTAATTAATGAAGAGTCTAAAAAGGCTATGAGAGAGATTCTTAAAGAGATTCAAAATGGAGAGTTTGCAAAAGACTTTATCTTAGAGGGTCAAGCAGGATACCCAAGAATGAATGCTGAAAGAAATAATGACCAAGAGCTTCTTATTACTAAAACTGGTAATAAACTTAGAGAGATGATGCCTTGGATTTCTGCTAATAAGATTGTTGACCAAGATAAAAACTAATATCAACAATATGGAAGAGGCTTTATAGCTTCTCCATATCTTTAATAGTTGCAAGTAATGCACCTAGTTTATTTTTTACCTCTAAATATTCCAACTTAGGAATAGAATCAGCAACTATACCAGCACCTGCTTGTAGAGTTATACTATCTGGCTTAATAAGTGACGTTCTTATAGCTATAGAGCTATCCATCTCACCATTAAAAGCAAAATATCCAACCGAACCTGAGTAGAAGCCACGTTTTAAACCCTCATAGTGAGCAATAAGCTCCATAGCTCTAATTTTGGGTGCACCTGTCATTGTTCCTGCTGTAAAAGTGGCACGAAACAAATCAAACATATCTTTATCTTCTGCAATAGTAGCCTCTACATCAGTTACCATATGCATAACATGAGAGTATTTTTCTACACGCATCATATCTGTAACCTCCACAGTGCCTGTTTTAGCAACACGACCGACATCATTTCTACCCAAATCTATAAGCATGAGATGCTCTGCACACTCTTTTGGGTCATTTAGCATCTCTAGCTCTAACTCTCTATCTCTTGAGGCTGTTTTACCACGTTTTCGAGTTCCTGCAATAGGTCGAAGTAAAATTTTATTATCAGATAGTCTAACCATCACCTCAGGAGATGAACCACAAATAGAAAACTCTTCATAATCCAATAGGAATAGATATGGAGATGGATTTTTTGAGCGTAAAAGACGATAAAAGCTTAATGGGTCTATTTGACCTTTTTGAGTATATCTATTTGCTAATAGTATCTGAAAAATATCACCTGAGCGTATCATCTCTTTTGATTGAGTTACTAGTGATTTAAATCTCTCTTCATCTATAGAGAACTCACCCTCACCATCTAAAATAGCAGGTTTTAACCTCTGTGCTTGGTTACTTTGAGTTAGCATTTTCTCTAACATATCAACCTTATCGTCACAATCATTATCATTTTGGATAATAGTTAATATCGCTGTTTTATGTGAAAAAGCTAAAATAATAGAGGGACGAACTAAATCTAAATCAGGAGTATTTAGTGGGTCATTGAGATTATCCATACTCTTTTTAAGAGTTGGTTCAAACACTTTAACCATGTCATAACCAATAAATCCAATAAATCCGTCGGTAAAGGCAAAGCCTAATTTAGATGCAAGTTTTTGATATTTTTGGGAATCAAGTTTTTTATAATACTCTTGCAAGAATTCAAAAGGGTCGATATCAAGTTTAATCTTGCTTCTATTGCTATCTACATAAAAAGTTTGATTATCTTTATAACTAATACGCTCTTTTGCACCAATGGTAATAAAGGAGAAATTACCATCGCTACTATTGACCACACTCTCGAAGAGCATGGTTATCTCATCCTTGAAGAGCTTTTTTATCTCTCCATACATAGCTACAGGAGTTAATTGGTCAAAAAGTACCTGCTTAATCATCTGTTATTTAATCTTTGCTATATAGGCATCAGCTGCAACATTTGCTTTTGCTTTTGCTAAATGGTTTTGTGCATCTCTTTGACTATAGAAAGGTCCAATAAGAACTCTTGTTAATCCATGTTTAATTTTTTTAGTTTTGTAGTTTAATTTTATTGATTTAATATT
>Ga0256827_10001129_pt1 | contig 16914 bp, 17 predicted proteins | sample CV84metaG_FD_185977 | JGI IMG/M metagenome (GOLD analysis project Ga0256827, IMG submission 185977) | Hydrothermal vent microbial communities from East Pacific Rise, Pacific Ocean - CV84 | ecosystem: Environmental > Aquatic > Marine > Hydrothermal vents | place: Pacific Ocean: East Pacific Rise... | reverse complement strand
TCTCTCCACATTTAGGACACATTCTTCCTAATGGTTTTGCAAGTTTAAGAGATATAATATTCTCTTTCCCTTGTGCTATCTGCTCCATAAATGGGAAATAAAAATCACTTAAAAGTTTTTGCCAATCAACTTTTCCTTCACTCACTTCATCAAGTCTTTCTTCCATATTTGCAGTAAAAGATATATCTACGATATTAGCAAAATTTTCCTCTAATATTTTAGTAACAGTAAAAGCCATCTCAGTAGGAACAATCTGTTTCTTCTCAATATTTACATAAGTACGACCACTCAAAGTTGCGATAGTCGGAGCATAAGTAGATGGACGTCCAACACCTTCACTCTCAAGTTTTTTAATTAAAGATGCTTCACTATAACGTGATGGTGGTTCTGTAAAATGTTGCTCAGGTTTTACGCTTTGAGTCACAGCTTTATCACCCTCTTTTAAGATAGGAAGGAGTTTATCTTTATCTTCTGCACCTGTAACAGCATAAAAACCATCAAAGATAAGTTTTCTACCACTAGCTCGAAAAATATTATTATCACCATTAAAAATAATACTTTGCTGTTCAAACTTTGCATCTTCCATCTGACAAGCCATAAAACGCTCATAGATAAGACGATAAAGTTTTATCTCATCTGGTTTTAAAAATTTCTGCGCCATCTCTGGAGTAAAGTGAAGCATAGTAGGGCGAATGGCTTCGTGAGCCTCTTGTGCATTTTTAGATTTTTTACCATAAGCTTTTGGCTCTTTTGGTAGATATTTTGAACCATATTTAGTTTCAATTATCTCACGAACTGCTTCCACTGCTTCTTTAGCCATATTTAGGGAATCGGTTCTCATATATGTTATAACACCTGATGTTCCATCTGGAGTTTTTACACCCTCATACAAAGATTGTGCAACCATCATCGTTTTTTTAGGAGTGAAACCTAACTTTGATGAGGCAGTTTGTTGGAGTGTTGATGTCATAAATGGTGGGGGAGTTGCACTTTTTCGCTGTTTTGTTTCTATTTTAGATATTGTGTAGCTATCTGCATTTACACTAGATTCTATTTTTAAAGCACTCTCTTTATTCTCTATACTCATTTTAGTAATTTTATCGCCATTATGAGAGATAAGAGTGGCATCAATATCTTTTTTAAATTGAGTATCTATTGTCCAATATTCAACAGGAACAAAAGCTTTTATCTCTCGTTCACGCTCTACTACAAGTTTTAAAGTTGAACTTTGAACACGACCACCAGAAAGTCCTTTTTGGATTTTAGATGCAAGAAGTGGAGAGAGTTTATATCCTACTACACGGTCTAACATACGGCGTGCTTGTTGAGCATTTACCATATCCATATCTATTGTACGAGAGTTTTTAAGAGCATTTTTAATAGCTGTTTTTGTAATCTCATGAAAAACGATACGAGGTAACTCTAAAGGGTCTTTTTTTATAGCATGGGCAATATGCCAACCAATAGCTTCACCTTCCCTATCCTCATCGGTTGCGATATAGATAGTATCTGCTTTTTTAGCAAGTGCTTTTATCTCTTTTACTGTTGGTGCATTCTCTTTTGCTACTGAATATGTAGGAATAAGATGATTTGTTTCCTCTTCAACTGTGATTCCAAAACGAGATTTAGGTAAATCACGAATATGACCTTTAGAGGCGATAACCTCGTAACCTTTTCCTAAAAAGTTTTTAATAGTTTTAGCTTTAGCAGGTGATTCGACAATAATTAAGTTCAAATTGTTTTCCTATATATAGAGTATAGTCGTTATTTTTTAATTTTAGAAGTGTAGCTAAAAAATGATAAATAATAAAAATATTATATGGAGATAATAAATTTAACTAAAAATGTGATATACTATTTGGAGATTAAATTCTTATAGGAGAAATATTATGAATAGATTAAATAGATTTGGAATGAGTTTAGCAGTTATATCTGCTTTAGGTTTAGGTCTTGTAGGTTGTGGTAGTTCAGATAGTGACTCAACACCAGCTCAAACAACTACTGAAAAAACAGTAGATACTATTAAAACAGTTACCGTAGAACGAGGTAAAGTGTATGATGCAAATGTTACAGATAGTTCAACACCAAACCAAACAGCTACTCAAGAAGAGGGAACAAATAATTATACTTTTGAAAATGCTATTGTGTACCCTGTTAAAGTAAATGGTGGTTTTATAGATGTTGATGGTGATGGTAAATATAGTGAAGGTGATTTAGATTTAGATATGGAGCTTATATCGTATGAAGATAAAGTAACAGCTATCTCTACATATATATCTAAAGATGAAGATGGATTACCTATTCCTTATGAGGCAGATAGACAAGCTAAATTGGATGAATTGGCTAAAAAATTAGATGATGCCAATGCAACAGCTCAAGATATTGCAACATTAGCATCTGATTTATTAAAACTTCCATCAGAACAAACAACAAAAGCACAAACAGCTACAAATGCAATCTATGCACAGATGGTAGATAAAAACTCAACAGATATAAGCTTAGATACTGTAAAAGATACAGCAGATAAACTTCAAGATATAGTTAATTCTAATCCTAATTTTACAGATTTAAATTCATCAGCTATGGCAATGGCACTTGAAAAAGCTATTATTGCTGACCCTAAGATGGATGGAGGTACAGATAATCCAATGAGTACTGTTACAGCAGATGATGTTACTAAGAAATTAGAAGAACTTAATAGTTCAACATCAATGCCTGAAACAAATACATCGGACAGTAATCTAACTCAAGATATGAATATAACATTATAATATATTATTATTTTTATAACCTAGGGAAAACCACTAGGTTATAAAATATTAAACGGTTGCATCATCTTACGTGATTCAAATGCAAATCCTTCCACTTCTATATCATCAAAAGAGATTATATAACTCTCTTTATTATTAGCTTTTGTATAGACTAACATCGCTTGTATAGCTAAGGCTTTATCCTCTTGAGTAGCATTTTTACTTAGTAAACCGTGAGGTCCAGGGATACCGATAGTTTTTAGATGATAATATTTTTCATTTTCTATCTCTTGGAGATGTTTGTTTTCCTCTTTATCTCTTCCTATTACCAGTTTTGCACCATCTGTTAAACGAAAATGACGACCAAATTTGACAACAGGAATATCGGCTACTGTAAATGTATCATATTTTATAAAATCAAACATCTTTTTAGCAAAGTTTGCATCTGTTAAAAGACACCCACCTCCTGGAGATTCGAAATTATCTAAACCTATCTCTTTTACCATCTCTAATTGTCTATCACGTGAACGACCTGTAATACCCTCTAACTTTTCTCTATCTACCCAGCCCATATTTTCAGCTATTGTTGGTTCTAACATTTTAGCTGACATTGGTCGGAGTAATATACCATCGCAGTTACTTTCATTAAGAACTTTTTGGAGAGCATCTTTGTTTTGGCTCATAGGACGTTGACCCATAACTTCACCACTAATTAAAAATGATGCATCTTCAGCATCCATAACTCTTTTGGCAACAGCAAACATCTTTGCATGACAATCTATACAGGGGTTAAAATGTTTTCCATATCCATACTTTGGGTCAAAAAGTACATCTTGTAAAAACTCACTTTGAATATCTATAACTTTAAGTTTTGCACCCACTTGGTCACACATATTTTTCATATGTTCATATCTATCGTTTGTTGCTCCAAAGCCTGTATTTACATTTATAGCAACTACCTCTATCCCTTGGTCTATAATCAATTTCATCGCTAAAGTTGAGTCTAATCCTCCACTAAAAAGTGCTATCGCTTTCATCTGTTTCCTTTTTTTAAGTAGAGAAGTTTAGCAAGAAGTGTGTTAAATATGAATGATAAGAGATAAATGACGATAAAACTACCTACATTAATATAAGTTTAACATCAATAATTATAATATATCTTATTAGTTTTAACTATAATAAATAAAGGATTTCTATGAAAAATATTCTAATTTTAGGTGGTGGATTTGCAGGTGTTGAGGCTGCAATATTTTTAAAAAAAGAGAACTATAAAGTTACATTAGTAAGTGATAGAGAGTTTTTTTATATATTTCCTACCTCTATCTGGGTTCCTACACGTGAAACAGAGTTTGAAAAACTGTGTGTAGATTTAAAAGAGTTACAAGAGGCTCACGGTTTTGAGCTGATTGTAGATGGTGTTACAAATATCTCGGCTAAAAAGGGAGAAGTAACTTTAGCAAGTGGGAAGATTTTAAATGAGTATGATGAACTTATTGTAGCGATGGGTGCATCAAAAATGAAACATAAAGGGATAGAAAATACTCTTTCTATCTGTGGAGTACCAGAACATTCTCTTCTTATTCGTGAACAAGTAGATAAAATAGTAGCTATGGGTAAAGGTAAAATCTGTTTTGGTTTTGGTGGCAATCCTAAAGATAGTTCTGCTGTTCGTGGTGGACCAGGATTTGAGTTACTGTTTAATGTGCATAATCTTTTAAAGAAAAAAGGTATTAGAGATAACTATGAACTAACATTCTTTGCACCGATGCCTGAACCGGGTAAACGTATGGGTCCTCAAGCCCTTAAAATGATGGCTAAAGTTTTTAATATGCTAGATATTAAAGCTCATTTTGGTAAAAAGATAAAATCGTTTGAAAAAGATGGGATTATTTTTGAAGATGATTCTAAATTAGAGTCTGATTTTACTATGTTTATTCCTGCTGGAGATGGGCATGAAGTTATTAAAAATTCAGATTTACCATTAAATGATGCTGGATTTGTAAAAGTAGATGATTTTTGTAATGTTGATGTAGAGGAAAAAGATAGAGAGCATAATATCTATGCTATTGGTGATACTGCTGCTTTAGAAGGGTATGAATGGAGAGCTAAACAGGGTCATATTGCAGAGGTTATGGCTAGAAATGTAGCACATAATATCAAAGAAAAAGAGAGTGGTAGCACATCATTTTTAGGTTATAATGAACATCTTAATATTCTTTGTGTTATGGATAGTGGAAATGGTGCATCATTTGTATATAGAGATGAAAAACGTGCATTTATGATTCCTATGCCTGTTGTTGGTCATTGGTTGAAAAAAGGGTGGGGAGTATATGCTCGTTACTCTAAACTTGGAAAAATCCCTAGAATTCCAGGAATGTAAGAGAATTAATTCCGTGTTTTAGATACACGGAATTAGTTTTTAAAATTCACTTGTTGCTGCTACACTGAAAAATGCTTCATACATCTGAGTTTTAGTTCTATCATAAAGTAAAAATCTTTCTACTGTTATTATTAATCCCACTTTATCACCTTTTTTATCGACTGTGACATAAGCCATTCTTGGTTCTACTGAAGAGTTTGTTAAGATATTTTTTTCCAAAGGATACCAATCTGATTCTCTATTTAAGTCTACATTATCTATCTCTATTGTAAAAACACCATCACTAAGATTTAAAGAATCATCCTCGATAGAAAAACCCGTAATAGAAAGATGATATTTTCCATTTGAAAGAGGTATGAGTTGTGGTTCCATCGCTCTATTTGTGAAATTTGATTTTGCTACAACAAAATCATATCTTTTATATTGTAATGTTACATGCATATATCCTAATGTTTTAAAGTTTGGTACGGTGTTAGAGGGTGGTGCTACACCATGCTGATTTGTAGCTGCTGAATCATTTGCACCAGAACTACCTTCATCTGCATCATCATTGGAATCATCATCAGAATCATCATCATCTGAATTGTCGTCATCATCATTGTTTGCATCATCTTGGTCACTATTTTCATCTGTATCACTAGCACTATCACTATCTCTGTTATTATTGGAATTAGAGTCTGAGTCTGAGTCTGAGTCTGAATCTGAATTGGAATCTGAATCGGAATTATCGCTATCTCTATCATTAGAGTCAGAATCAGAATCAGAATCATCAGAATCATCACTATCTTTCCCACCATAACTATCTGATTTTTTGGCGATACTTTGCTGTTGTTGAGAACCATCTCCCTGTTGCTCTTGTTGTTGTGCTGGTTGTGGTTCAGCTTCATCAATCTCTCTAATATTAAAAAATCGAATATCTTGAGCAAAAGAACTGGCAACTGGTGCTAAAACTTGTGATACCATGGCAACTGGAGGAGGTTCCTCTTCAGGTGTTGGTTGAATATTAACATTTTTTGCAATTCCACTATGTTGATTGCTCCCACAAGCAATGAAAGATAGTGATATAAAAATAGTAAAAATTATTTTAATAACAATCATATTTTACTCCTTATACTTAATAGCTTTTATATTGATTATATACTTTGTATTATAATTTAAAACTTAATTAATTTTTTTCTGTTTTCAGTCTAAGTAATGCTAAAGATGAGTTGTTAACGTTTAAAATAGTTTTTCCTATTTCAAAAATCATATTAGAATTAACATTTTTCTCTTCACTATTTTGCTCTTTACTTTCATCAAAATCACTCATATCTATCGTTTCTACCTCTTGGTATACTATTTTAATTTTTTTTTCTTTTAATCTCTTTCTTAAATCATCTTCAAGAGAAAAATCTGATACTAAATCATAAAGTGTTAATGCTGTTGTATTTTCTAAACCAACTTTTGGATTTGAGATAAAAAAGGAGGCATATTGATTGATTTGGGTTTTTGTTTTAAGGATTGAAAATATGTGAGTATTATTAGCAAACATCTTAATCAAAGCCATAATAACAGTGGATATAATCACTACTGATATCATAACTTCTATAAGAGTAAAACCATTTTTAGCTGTTACTTTATTATGCATGTCCTAGGCCGATACGTATAGCTTCATCTAACGATGTTTCGCCATTTAAAAGCATATTGGCTAACTGTTTAGAGATAGTTTTAAGCCCTTCTGCTTCTAATGCTGTTTTTATGGTGTGTTCATCTGTTGTTGTTTTAAGAAGTTCTTTTAAAGTATCGTTCATAACTACTATTTCTCCAATAGAACGACGTCCTGAAAAACCACTATAATTACAGTTTTTACAACCACAAGACTTATAAACTTGAGCATCTTTAGGTATCTGATAATCCTCAGCAAAATCTTCAGCTATAATATCTTCCTCTTTACACTCTTCACATAAAACACGAACCAGACGTTGTGCTAAAATACCTAAAAGTGATGAAGAGATTAAGAACGGTTCTACATTCATATCTGCAAGTCTTGAGATAGTTGCTGCTGCTGAATTGGTATGTAGTGTTGAAAAGACTAAGTGACCTGTAAGTGCAGCACGTACAGAGATAGCTGCTGTTTCTTCATCACGAATTTCCCCTATCATAATAACATCAGGGTCTTGTCGAAGTATAGAACGAAGTGCAGCTGCAAAAGTTAAACCCACTTTTTCATTCACTTGAATTTGTGCTATATTATCAGATTTGTATTCTACTGGGTCTTCAACTGTTATAAGATTTTTTTCAGGAGATTCAACTTCACGTAAAAAAGAGTGTAAAGATGTTGTTTTACCACTACCCGTTGGCCCTGTTACAAGAATGATACCGTGAGAAGAACGAAGAAGTTTTTTCATATCACCAATAAGTTCATTACTAAAACCCAATTCATTAATTTGAGGAATTTGAGAACTTTGCATTAGAAGACGCATAACAACTCTCTCTCCATAAAATGTTGGTAGTACTGAAACACGAATATCTAAAGTTTCTCCAGCTATCTTTATTTGTGTACGTCCATCTTGAGGAATACGCTTTTCAGATATATCAAGATTTGAGATAACTTTTATACGACTTACGATGAGATTTACTATTTTTTTATCTAAGTCTGCATTTTTTACAAGCATTCCATCTATACGAAAACGAACCTCTCCCCTTTTTTCTTGTACCTCTATATGAATATCAGATGCTCTTTTTTTTACTGCTTGATAAAAAAGAGCATTGACAAATTTAATAATAGGAGCAGACTCTTCAGATGTTAAAATATCAGATGATGTTCTTAAAAAATCTGTTAAAGAGAGTGTTTCTTCGCTATCTTCCTCTTCACTATCTTCCTGCATAGTTTCTATCGCTTTATCTGTTCGAAGCTCTAAGAACTTGTTATAAAGTCTATCAAATGAATCCTCATCTAACATAAAAAGAGGGTATCTTGTAGAAATCTTTGTATAGTAATTACTTGCTTCTACAAGATAGTTTTCACTCATAAATGCACATACTTCTCCATTAAGTTCACTAAATAAAAGATAGTTTTTAACACTTAAATCAGTAATAACATCTTTTGGTTCATAAATCTCTAATGTTCTGTTATGTATTGTTTCTAAATTTAACATCTTTACTCCTCACTTAGAGTATTATCATTATCAAGATTTGATTCCATCTTATTTATAATTTCAAGATTATATTTTTCTTGAATATTTTCTAAATCCCCTAATTTTTTTTGAAGTGCTGATAGTTGTTCACTTTTATCTATAACATAAGGTGTTAATATAACAACTAGATTATCTTTTACTTTATCCTCTTTTTTATAAGTAAATAACCAATCCCCAATCCAAGGAATATCTCCTAAAAATGGTACTTTTTCTTCACTTTTAACTGTATAATTTCGAACTAATCCACCAATAAGAATATCTTCGCCACTACGAAGAATGATTTGTGTTTTTACTTCCTGTTTTGTGGTAACTGGATTTCCAGCTGAATCTGGAGATTGAAGATTTTCTAAGATAACTTCTACATTTAAACCCACTTTATCTTTTGAAGATACACGAGGCTTAATTTTAAGTGTTAGACCTATATCTTCACGCTTATAGGAAGCTGTTGGTAAACCTGTTGTTCCGACTGTTGAAGCTGTTTGTACGGAGATAGTCTTTCCTACATATATTGAAGATTGTTGATTGTTTATACATAATATAGAGGGATTTGATATAGATTTTGAAGCACCTTTTGTTTCTAAAAAGTTTAATGTTCCTAAAAGAGCAAAAGATTTTTTTGCTGATGCTCCTAACATCAATGCACTGTCCCCTAATGTACCAATATTTGCACTCATAGCATACAATCCATCAGCCGATGTTTGCCCAGCTCCACCACCAAAACCATATTTTACACCTAACTCATCAACTTTATTTTTACTTATCTCTACTATTTTAGCTTTTACATATACCTGATATTTCTCTTTATCAAGTTCATCTATAATCATCTTTATACCCTTGATAACATTTGGGTCACCGATGACTATGATAGCATTTATCTCTGTACTTGAAGAGATATTTGGTTTCATAGATGGGTCTTTATATTTTTGTTTAGAGATGATGGCATTTAAACTTGCAAGAACACCTTTTGCATCAGAATTTTTAAGATGAAATATCTCTACACCACTTACGGTATTTGATTCTTTATCAAGTTTTATAATTAAATCTTCTAGTTTATTTATATTCTCTTTTTGACCAATTAAGATAAGACTATTACTATTATCATCTATAATAATCTTTACTTTTTCAAGAATTATTTTTTCATTAAAGATAGATTTCGCAATCTTTAATAATCGAGATTGTAATTTTTTTATCTCTGCATATTTGATAGGGATAACTTTTACTATCATCTTGTTTTTACTATTTATATCTTTAATCACTTTTTGAATAGTTTCAATGTTTTTAGGATAATCGGTAATAAGAATGGTATTTGTTTCTTTCATTGTCATCAATTTAGCTGTTTTAGAGATAAGATAACGAATTTTGGCTGCTACAATATCAACATTTTCATCTTTTATTTTTATAGAGTGTGTTACCATCAGTGAACCACTCACTTTTTTTCCATTTGAGATGACGGGTGTATTATGCTTTGCTGCATCTGTTGAGCGTATTATTTCATAGATAGAACCTTTTTTTACAAGAGTAAAACCTTTGGATTCTAATACAGAGATTAATATACCTATAAGTTCATCATCATACACAGGAGAGGTACTTACAAAATCAACTGAACCATTTATTTTATGGTTTATTAAAATGTTTTTCTTTGTAATTTTAGAGATAAGTTTTATAAAATCTTTAATTTGTAAATTTGAAAAATTTACATTGACCTGTTCTCTTGCACTTAATGTTACGACTAATGCTGTTGATAACAGCAACGATTTAATGAATCTCATATACTAATTCCTTCTCTTGGTTATTTCTAAGCACTACTATCTCCATAGTGTCTATATTATCTATATCTCTATAAAGTTTTATGGCATCTCTGTATGATGAAAGAGTTATATTGTTTGCTCGAATAATAATATCCCCTCTTCTCAGACCTAGTTTTGCAAATCTTGATTTTTTTGCAATACGTCGTATTTTAAATCCTACTATTTTATTATTTTCTTTCACCTCTTTTATGGAAATTTCTCTCCATATCTGCTTAGGATTTTTAGCAAAATAGGCTATATCACTTCGAGAAACACCACGAGGTTCATTGTTCCCATCCAACTTTGCAAGAGCTCTTTCAACATTTGCACTATTATGAACTCTAGCTCTTTTTCCCCCTCTTACTTTAGTAATTGAGGAGCTATTTTTGATTGTTCTAAGTGTTAAACTATACTCTTTATTGTTCTTTGTAAAGATGATACTATCTAAATTTATGTAACTCAAAGTGTATCCCTCAAAAACTTCTCCAACACTAATAATAGTTGTTTTTCTAGGTTTTGATTTAAGTGCTACAATAGCAAAACCTTTTTCAGCTACTCCATATAAACCTTTTAATATCATATTTGTAATATTGATACCACTTTTTATAGGTTCTTTTTTTATCTTTTTTTGAAGCACTTTTTGAGTTTTTTCTATCATATTTTTAAAATCGACTCTTTGATATTTTGGTTGATAGCTATCAGCTATTTTTAATTCTGTTCCATCACTAGGAAGATAAAACCATAAAACTAAAGAGAATGTTTTAGCAATAAGTACTAAAATAAGAAGTTTAGTAAATATATTAAGTAGTGTAGCACTAGATATTTTTTTCATAAATATACTCTCCCTCTTTATTTTTTTTAAGATTACGAATTGTTCTTTTATAGTTTTGTTTCATTTTTGAAGAGGGTTTAAGTATAAGTTTTAGATGCCGTTGTAATGTTTTTGGATTGAAAGATATATCTAAAAGGGCTGTACCAAATCCACCTTTTGCACTACCTTTTACTACCAAAGGATGAAAGATAGAGTGTTCAATAGTAACTCTATCTATATCTAAAGGTAAAAATGAGTTTGCAACAGAGCTTAAAGTAATACCTTTTATATTTATACTAGTATATAGGAGTAAAAATTTTATATCTATATTTTTTATAATGGCACTATCTATGCCTTTAATTGAAACATTTGCATTTTCTATATCAAGTGAAAAACCATTGTCAATAAGTTTTTCTTTAGAAATAATAACACCACTCAAAGGTTTTGATTTCTCTTCTACAAGGTAGTATAGACCTATTTTAGGTGTAAAATAGAGTAGGGCTACTATAAAAAAAAGAAAATATAAAAAAAAGTTAAATATTTTTCTTACCATTTAATCTCCATGTATAGACTTGCTTTTTTATCGCTAAGCTTTTTAATTTTTAATATTTTAATGTTAAAATTTGCATTTAAAATTTTTCCCATTAAACTATTGAGAGCTTTCTTTTCCATACTTTTGGAACTTAAAATTATCTCTGATTTTTTTGTTGTTTTTAGAATATCTGCTGAACGAAGAGAAGATAGTTGTAAAATTCTGTATAATGATTTTTTTAATCTCTGTTTATCTGCATAAACTTTTTTAAGTGCACTTAGTGTTATTGCCACTTTTTGGGTTTCATTATAAGAGTTTTTTGCTTCAAGAAATTCTGTTTTACTTTCAATAAGTTTAGAGGAGAGAAAAAGTAAAATAACTATCAACAATAAACCGATATGAAGAGGATTTAAATGATTCATAATTGCATCTCCACTTTAAATATATTTTTTTTAAAAGAGCTTTTAAAAACTATTTTTCTTTTTTGTAATGCTCGAGTTATTCTAATCTCTTCACCTTGTTTCACTCCACTAAATGTAGCTATTAACACTTTATTTTTCAATATTAGTTGTGTGAGTTTACTCTCTTTTATAAGATGTAAACTTAAAATAGCAGATATATTTTCTCTAATTCTCATCTGTTTTATATGAATAGTTTTATATTTTTTTAACATAGATTTATTTTGAAACATAGTTGATTTTAATTTATATTTTGAAAAAAGTTCCTCTTTATTTATTATTATTGTATCTGTTTTTTGATATGTCATAACAAGTTCTATTGTTATAAGTACAATAAAAGCGATAAGAATAGCAGTAATTTTATATAAACTTTTTTTATCAATAATATGTCCAAATTGAGTAAGATTTACTCTATGTTTAGAGTGTTTTATATTGCTCATATCTAACTTTTTACTTTGTGTAAAAAGAGCAGAAGGTAACAATAGGACTATATCATCTTTTACACCAATTATCTGCTCTTTATCTATCTTAAAAATATTTTCCATATGATTAAGTTCTGTTTGAGCAAAATAGATATTTGCAATTTGTGAATTTTTTATACCTTTTTGAGCTAAAATATCAAATATTTTTTTATCTTCATAAGCAAAAGCTATAAAATATTCACCACTTTTATAGATATAATAACTATAATTTCCTTCAGGAATAGTATCTTCAAAAATAGAAGGAAGTAACTTTTTAGCATCACGTGCATACTTAACAGGGAGAGAAAGTTTTTTAACCCAATAGAGTGTTGGAGATAACACAATATTGACTCGTCCTACTATTTTAAACTCTTTAGAATGTGTATCTAAAAAGATTGTTTTTAACTTTTTGTTAAATTTCATAAACAAAATTTGTACCTTTCTTTGTTTTCATATCATATTCAAACTCTATATATGTATCTAAACCATTTTTCATAATTTCTACTTTTACATCTATAATAGGTTCAAAAAAACTTGTTTTAAAATGTGTCAATGATAATTTCTCATCATCACTTAAAACTAAATCTTTTACAGAAGCATATGCACCAGAATCATTTTTGAGTTGTTCGGCTCGTATTTTATCACATCCAAGAATAAGTTGCCAAACATCAATAGTTGCATAGTTCAAATCTATCTTATAATTTGTTTTATCTTTAGAGTAATAGAAAAGATTTTTAAAGTTTATATCTTTTAGTTTATCTTCTCTATATATTTTTTTATAAAATTGATTTATCTCATTAAGATGCGCTTGAGAGACAATGTAGTCTCTAAATAAGTTTGGTTGTTGATTAAAAATATCGCTATTATAGGAAAAATCTTCTTTCACTCCACTCACCATATCTCTTAACATATTAACATATTCAGCATTTATCTCATAAAGATTGAGGTAACTTATAAGAGCATCTGTTATAGATTCAGAGTTCGCTACTGTATTTGGATTGAATTTTGACCTTGCACTGCTTAGTTCTAAACTCATTTTTATACCTGAACTTTCAAAAGGGATAAAAGCTGTTTGTGCTAAAAAGATATTAAAAGCATCTCTTCGAATATTTATATCATTACTTTTAAGTATCATATCCAGCTCTTTAGAACTATTTAATATATGTAACACATCATCTAAAATCATATCTGTTTCTATCATAAAAGCTTCACTATTAACACTTTTTGATGCACTATTTATCTGTTTAAAACCTACTCCAACAGCGACTGTAATCGCTATGATAAAAAGTAATGTAATAAGAAGTGCTATACCTCTTTTTTGTCTCATTGAATACTCATCGAAAATATAGGAAGGAGCATTGCTGCTACAATAAACCCTATACTACTACCAACAAAAAGCATAAGAGCAGGTTCAAGTAGTGTTAAAAGAAGAGAGATTTTATCTCTATTTTCTTCAAAATAGAGTTCAGATACATTACTTAAAACATTTTCAACTTGAGAAGTTTCCTCTCCTAATGCGATAGATTGTATAAAGGCATGGTCTATTTTTATTTTTGATTCATTAAGTGCATTTGATAATAGTTTTCCTTCAACAACCTGTTTAGCAGAGGAGCTAAACAGCTCTTTTAAAACAAGATTATTTAAAATATTAGCACTTAAATTAACAGTTTGAACAAATGTTACACCAGAACGTGTCAAAAGAGAGGCGATATAGGAAAATCTTGCTAATTCACTTTTTTGAATAATATCACCAAAAAGAGGGAGTTTAAGAAGAAGTTTATGTATCATATAAGCAAAGCTATGATTAGTTTTCATAAAAAAGATAAAAATAGCAACAATAATAGATATAGTACCTAAAAGAGTAGTAAAATAGTTATTGAAAAAATCACCCATAGCTATTACAAATTGTGTAGCTTTAGGAAGTTCTTGATCCATACTTTCAAAAATACCTGTTATTTGAGGTACAACAAATGCTAACATAAATGATATCATTAATAAAGAGATAATAATCATAAAAGATGGATATGCAAATGCACCTTTTATCTCTTTAGCTATTCTATCTTGCTCTTTTAAAAAGCGAGAAAGTTCTAGTAATACTTCATCAAGTATTCCACCACTTTCACTTACTTTGATAGATTCTTTAAAAAATGCGGGAAGATTGACAACTGTTTGAGTATCTAAAGCTGTATAAAAATTTTTACCTTCATCAAGATGTGTACTTACTGTTGTTAAAAAAAGTTTCATTTTTTTATTTTTTTCATAATGTGTTTGTACTATTTTAAGGGCGGAAACTATTGTTATACCTGAACGGATATACATAGAAAGTTCACGAGAGAGAGAAGATAGTTCTTTTGGAGGAATGTTATATTTTCTACTAAAGTCTAAATTCTCAAAAAGAGAGGGTGAATCTTCAGTGATAGTTTGATAAATAATCTTTTTTGCTTTTAGTTTTGCTTTTACCTCTGTGAGTGAGTTTGCCTCTATTTTATCGCTAACTTTTTTACCAAGTTCATCAATTCCTTTAAACCTAAATATCATCTTAAAACCTCTTGCCGTTGATTATCTTTATGTTGTATAACATCATCTAAAGTGTTATAGATAGGAGAAAGGGGAGAGATAGCTGTATAGTCATAAATTTTTTCTCTAAATTTGACAACTATCTGTTTGCCTATTCCCTCTCTATTTATATCATAAGAGAAACAGACATTTTCCTCTATCTCCTCTTTATTAAAGTAAATATCTTTCTCTAGCTCTTGAAAACCTGAAGAAAAATCATATCTATAAACTTCTATGTTTTCATCTAAAAAATCATCAAATAGACCCTCTAAACCATCAACTTTTTTTCCATCAACAAGAATAAAGCAACTCGAACAATCATCAAGACAGAGAAATTTTACACTCTCTTTATGTGGAAAAGTTTGAAGATATTGTTTTAAATTTTTGAGCGTTATATGTTGTGCTTTGTTACCAACTTTTTGAAAATTGGTAACAGCTAGGGTATAGACTACTCCTATAATGATTACTACTATGAGTAGTTCTATGAGGGTAAAAGCTTTGTTTTTCAAGAAAATTATTTACACTCACTCATCTTAATATCAGCTTTTTCATCTTTTCCACCCTCTTTTCTATCTGCACCTAAAGAGATAAGTTCTATTGAACCATCTTCGTTGATATATATAAAAGGTTTACCCCAAGAATCTTTAGGCATTTTAGAATCTTTAAAATAACCACTTCTTGAGTAGTTTGGATATTTTTCTTCATCTGGATTTTTTACTAGAGCATCTAATCCCTCTTCTGTTGATGGATAGATACTATTGTCAATCTTAAACATATCTAATGCACCATTATAGATACTTTTCATCTGAACACAAACTAAATTTCGTTTTGCTTCTTCACCTTTACCTGTAAGACTTGGCATAATCATAGCAGCCAATAATCCTAAGATAACAATAACAATCATCAATTCTATGAGAGTAAACCCATTTCTTGCTCTATTTCGCATATATATAGCCTTTATTGTTTTGATTTTTTATTATAGTGAAAAAAGTTTACAAACTATCTTTTTTTTTTAGATTGTTTTTTTATAATATGGAAAATGATAGTTAAGGAAGATTTTTAGATGGTGGACAGCTAGGGAACGAAACATAAAATATAGTAGGTAGATAAGAGAAAAACATTTAAAATAAGCCCCCATAAAAGCCACTATAAAAAGGTATGATTTTTATATCATTTATTTTAAAAAAAGTAGAAATATTGAGTAATTAAGTGTTTGATTTTCCATAGAGTAACAAGTGAAAAAAGGCTTAACATAGTTCTTATAATCTCTTTTCTTTAATAGTAGTATTAAAATATATTTTAACTATAAAAATAGCTTATACATACCTCTATAATCATTGGGAAATGGAAAGCTAGAAAAAAAGCCCCTTAGTTGTATGAGAGTAAGGCGATGTTACCCCTCGTTGAGAGGTTTTTCTTGTTTTGAAGTACCTAATGACCCTTTTATTTGTAATCAAATATAATAGAGTTTATTTAAAATATAAAAAGGATATAAAAATGCAGATAGCCGTAGAGTTACCAAATGAAAATATTGCAAATAAAGTTTTAACATTTTTAGAACATCTTAAAACTGAGGGTGTAAAGGTTTTTAAAGATGATGGTACACAAACTCTTAATATTGAGAGAATAAAAGAGAATGACCCCGATTATCAACTAATATTAAAAGGGAGAGAGGAGAGAATAAAACACCCCGAAAATTACGGCTCTTTTGATGATATAGATTTTGGTTAAATATGTTTAATATCATTCCTCATAAAAGAGTTATTAAATTTATAAATAAACGAACTCCTAAAGATAAAGAGAGAATAAGAGAAAAACTTTTAGAGTTACAAAAAAATCCTTATCCTCCAAATGATAGTGCAGATATAAAAAAGCTTCAAAGTGGAAAGAATGGGTTTAGGTTAAGAGTTGGAGATTATCGTTTTTTATATGATGTTGTAGATAGTGAGCTTATTATCTATATGGATAATGCAGATAATAGAGGGGATATATATTAAATATAA
>Ga0256827_10001128_pt1 | contig 16922 bp, 16 predicted proteins | sample CV84metaG_FD_185977 | JGI IMG/M metagenome (GOLD analysis project Ga0256827, IMG submission 185977) | Hydrothermal vent microbial communities from East Pacific Rise, Pacific Ocean - CV84 | ecosystem: Environmental > Aquatic > Marine > Hydrothermal vents | place: Pacific Ocean: East Pacific Rise... | reverse complement strand
AGAGTCTATCACTTCTATAGGAGGGTCAATCAGTCCTGTAGGTCGTACGACTTGTTCTGCCACCACTGAAGAGAGTTCCAGCTCCAGCTCATTTGGGGTGGCTGAGACAAAGAGAAAGTGGGGGGCTTTGTTGATGTATTCGTCAAACATCAAAGGGCGGTTGTCAAGGGCAGAGGGTAGTCTAAAGCCATGGTCTACGAGTACCTCTTTACGGCTTCTGTCTCCTGCATACATCCCTCGAAACTGCGAGAGGGAGACATGAGACTCATCAACAATGACAAGGTAGTCGTCATGCATCGCTTCAAAGTAGTCCATCATGGAGTAGGGGGTCTCTCCAGGTTGTTTACCTGTAAGATGACGAGAGTAGTTCTCTATCCCTTTACACATACCCGTAGCCTCTATCATCTCCAAGTCAAACTCGGTACGCTGTTTGAGGCGGTTGTACTCTATCATGCGATCTTCTTTTTGATAGTAGGCTAAACGCTCCCCTAACTCCTCCTCTATGCTTTTAACGGCAAGTGCCAACTTCTCTTTACTGACAATGAACTGGTTGGCAGAGTAGATGGTCGCCTCTTTCATCTCCTCCTCTTTTTCACCAGTTAAAGAGTTAAATTCATAAATAGCCTCTATCTCATCGCCAAAAAACTCTATACGTATGGCAAACTCTTCAGAGTATGCTGGGTAAATGTCTATCACCTCTCCTGTCACACGAAAGTCCCCTCTGTCAAAGAACTCATCATTACGTTTATACCCCATATCTACAAGTCTAAGAAGCAACGCTTTTTGGTGGTACTCATCTCCCACAGTTAACTTTTGGACGATGGAGCGGTAATCTTCAGGAGAACCTAGTCCATAGTTAGCAGAAACCGAAGCGATGACAATGACATCTTCATGACTTAGCAGTGACGCAGTGGTACTCAAACGCAGACGCTCTAGCTCTTGGTTGATGGAGGAGTCCTTTTCTATGAAAAGATCTTGCCTTGGCAGATAAGCTTCAGGCTGATAGTAATCATAGTAAGAGATGAAGTACTCTACATGATTGTTAGGAAAAAAACTTTTAAATTCAGAGTAGAGTTGTGCTGCTAAAGTTTTGTTATGTGTCATGATGAGCGTAGGTTTTTTGGTCTTCTCTATCACCTTTGCCATAGTATAGGTCTTTCCTGAACCTGTGACACCTAGTAAAGTTTGATACTGATTACCTGCTTCTATAGAAGTTGAAAGTTGTGCTATAGCTTGTGCCTGATCTCCGGCAGGTTGGTAGGGGCTGTTTACGATAAAGTTTGGCATAAAAATCTCTATTTTTAATTATTTTCGCTATTATATCAAATCAAATTACAATTTATATATTTAGGAGCCAAAGCCATGTCCGCATTACAAAGACTTCAAGAAAAAATTACAGAACTTAAAAATGATTTTGAAACCATTAAACAGGAGAACACACAGCTTAAAGCAGAGCTTTCTTCTGTATCTGGTTCACAAGGTCAGAAAGATACACAGATAGAAGCACTCAGACGAGAGCTTGAAGAGAAAGATGCAGAGATAGAGAAGATCATCGCTCAAGTAGAGAGTTTATTAGCCTAATAAATAAGGAAGAACTATGAAAAATGTAGCACTCACAGTCTCAGGAAACCGTTATGAGATCAAACTAGAAGATGGTTTTGCAGACTTTGTCAACAAAGACCTTCAGGAAGCAGGAGTCAATCTGAACACAGATAACAAACCCGACAAATTGCTTAAAGCCTACCTGCGGCTAGCGAAGCAGGCTACCAGCTATGAAGATGAGATAGAACTGCTCATCGAAACCTTAGATGGTTTATAAAAATCACACATACCTTTTGACATTTTTGACATTTTTTATGTTATACTTTCGTTAGGTCAATTATTGAATTGATACTTAAAAACATTTTAACAGGAGTTAATCATGAATAACATGAGACGCGGATTTACAATGATCGAATTAGTTTTCGTAATCGTTATTATCGGAATTTTATCAGCAGTAGCACTACCAAGATTTACAGGTATTTCAGATGATGCACACGTATCTAAATTACAAGCATTTGTTGGCACTTTAAATAGAACAGTAGGACCATCGGTATGGTCAGGACTTCAAAGAGCTGAACCAGCAGTAAATGGTTCAGTAAAAACTGCAACATTAGCTAGATATAACAGTTTAGGTACGCAAGCTTCAGCACTTGGAACAGATGCTCAATTAGAGAGTATTCCTTCTGAATTAATTGGTGCAGGGTTAACTCTTACTGGACCTACATCTACAATGGATCTTACTGCGTGTGCAGCAGCAGGAACAGCAATTCCTGAAGTAGGTGCTGTTGGTGGTGCTGGACTAGGTGGAGATATAGCATTATCAACAACTGTTGGTACAACTACATATACAGTTGGTTGTATAAATAGTGATTTATCTTCTGCTCCTAGATTTTATTTATATGATTCTGGTGCTGGTAGTGCTACAGCAGACCAAATTATTATGAAATAATAATTTATTTTATTTCTTCCACCTCTTTTCGAGGTGGAATTCCTCTCTAAAACTTTTTTAAATCCTCTTACACTTTTATCTTTTCATACTCTTTTCTTTAATATATAAAAATAAGTTATTATATTTTTTGGCTTAAAGGCAAATAAATAATTTATTGTACTTTTTGTGCTATAATAATAGTAAGATAATTGAAGGAAAATATAAAATGTTAAAAACAGATAGAAAAGCCTTTACAATGATAGAACTTGTTATGGTTATTGTGGTTATAGGAGTACTTTCAGCTATAGCAATTCCTCGTTTTTCAAGCAGTGCAGATAGTGCCTATTTTGCTAAAGCAAAATCAACTATTGTTACTGTAAGAAATGCACTTCAAAGTGAACGACAAAGACGTGTTTTAAGAGGTGATTATACTGCCATTACTGCTTTAAATTTAAGTAGTAATGGTGGTGGAACAGCAAATGCCTTTGACCATTTTTCGGCAGATACAGCAGGAAATTTTTCAGCAATCTTCCAATACCCCATAACAGCATGTTCTGGGAATAATGCAAGAGCTTGTTGGGCAGTAAGTGGCAACAATCTAATATATACATATAGATTTCCAAAAGCAAGTGATGGAAATGATGGTCAGGCACAATTTACTTTAGGTAACAATAGATTGGATTGTTCAGATGGTACACCTGCAGATTGTAGGCTAGTTATACAGTAAAGTGAATTATTACAAGATATCACTTCTTCGGTCAAGTGCTCCTAGCTTGACTTACTATTCTAAACAAATATTATCCATAGGTTCAGTTGTCTCTGTACCTCTTAAAACAACTATTAAAGATGCTGTTGTGGTGGCAGAAGTAGAAAAACCTGAGTTTGAAACAACAGAGATAGCTTCTGTATCAGATAGAGGTTATCGTTCTGAACAGATGGAGATAGCTAAGTTCATCTCCGAGTACTATTTCTCTTCTTTTTCTGAGGCTATTTCGTTATTTTTACCTTACCGTAGGTCGGGTTCCCCTGATCCCGACAACAATTTGCAAAAAGAACTGTCTGATATGCATGGTAAAAATGTCGGGATCAGGGGAACCCGACCTACATTATCTTTAATACAACAAAAAGCCTACAAACAAATCCTAGAAAAAGAGAAATCCCTTCTTTTTGGAGTCACAGGTTCAGGTAAGACTGAAATCTTTATCTCACTTTTTTCCAAGATGCTTGAAGAGGGAAAAACCTCTATTTTCCTCATGCCTGAGATCTCACTTACCCCTCAAATGGAAAAACGTCTCAAAGTGTACTTTGGAGACACGGTAGCGATGTGGCACTCTAAGTTGACGAAGAAGAAAAAAGAGTCTATACTTGCAGGGGTCGAGGATGGGAGCATCCGCATCGTAGCAGGAGCAAGGTCAGCACTTTTTGTACCCTTGTCAAACTTGGGGCTGATCGTAGTAGATGAAGAGCATGATGACAGCTACAAAGCACAAACCCGTCCCCGTTACCATGCACGGGATGTAGCTGTACTGATGGGGCAAAAGTTAGGGGCTAAAGTACTCTTGGCATCTGCTACCCCCTCTATGAGTTCGTACCATAAGTATGATGTAGTGAAATTGGAAAAACCTTTTGTCCAGACAAAGAAAAAATATACGTTCATTACAGGCAACAGTATAGACAGAACCATACTCAATACGTTGCACAAAAGCTATCAGAAACAGGAGCAGTCTCTACTTTTTTTACCTACACGAGGGAATTTCAAATACCTCTATTGTCAAAGCTGTGGAAAGACACATCTCTGCCCTTACTGTTCGGTAGGGATGGCACTGCATAGAAAACGCAGACATTTGAAATGTCACTACTGTAACTTTACAGAAGCCATTGCTGATACCTGTACGCAGTGTGGACATGCACCACTTACCTCTGAGCGTATGGGAACACAAGAGGCCATAGAGGTTATCTCTAGCACCATAGAGGGGATGCAAATAGAGCTGTTCGACAAAGACAGCATTACCACTGCCAAGAAGCTTAAAGAGGCACTGGGTCGCTTTGAGAGTGGGGAGAGCCATCTGCTTTTAGGTACGCAGATGCTAAGCAAAGGGCATGACTATGCCAACATTACCCTCTCGGTCATCATGGGGCTTGACCACATTTTAGGTTTGGCAGACTATAGGGCAAGAGAGAGAGCGATGTCACTTCTGTTTCAAATAGCAGGACGAAGCGGTAGGGCAAAAGAGGCAGAGGTGATCGTGCAGACTGGGGATGCAGACTTTTTCAAAACCTATCTGAGTGATTATGAACTTTTTATCAAAGATGAGTTGGCATTTCTTGAGATGGCAGACTACCCACCTTTTGTCTCTTTAGCCCGTATCCTCATTGCCCATAAAGATGAGACAAAAGCAGGAAAAATTACGTTAGATACCATGACTAAACTTAAAGCCTTTGAAGCAGTGGAGATCGTAGGACATGGAAAAGCACCTGTAGAGAGAATAGCCAATAAGTTCAGGTTTAACATCTTACTCAGGGCTAAAAATAGAGTACCGTTGTTGAAAGCGTTGCATAGCGTGGATTGTCGTGAAATAGAAATTGACTTTGACCCAGTCGAATTTTCTTGAAAATTCCACATATGTAGGTGCGACCATGTCGCACGTCAAGAGGGAATTATAATAAAAATCTCAATATGAAATTTTCAATAAACCTAAACCGAAATTTGATGTGTGACATGGTCACACCTACGGTTTTTATGAGGTTAATCTATTTACGATAAAATAAGACAATTATTCATGAAGGTACACTTTGAAACCAAGAGTTAAAACTAAAAAAATCTATGTCGGAGATGTTGCTGTAGGTGGGGATGCTCCTATCTCTGTGCAGTCTATGACATATAGTGATACTAGTAATGTTAAGGAGACTGTAGAGCAGATAAATAGATTGCATTTCGCTGGTTGTGATATTGTTCGTGTGGCAGTGCCTAGCATGAAAGCAGCACTGGCTCTAAAAGAGATAAAAGAGCAGATATCTCTGCCACTCATTGCAGATATTCACTTTAACTATAGACTGGCACTTGAAGCAGCGAAGTGGGTGGATTGTATCCGTTTTAATCCTGGGAACATTGGTGAACAAAACCGTATCAAAGAGATAGTCAAAGCGTGTCAAGAGAGAAGTTTGCCTATCCGTATAGGGGTCAATGCAGGTTCTTTGGAAAAAGAGTTTGAAGACCGCTATGGTGCTACAGCAGAGGGGATGGTGGCAAGTGCTGAGTACAATATTAAGTTTCTCGAAGATTTAGGATTTACCGACATTAAAGTTTCTCTCAAAGCTTCAGATGTAGACAGAACGGTAGAGGCTTACCGTATGTTACGCCCTAAAAACGAATACCCTTTCCACTTGGGAGTGACAGAAGCAGGGACTATTTTTCATGCCACAGTGAAGTCTGCCATAGGGCTTGGTACACTGCTTCTTGATGGTATAGGTGATACGATGCGAGTCTCCATAACTGGTGAGTTGGAAGAGGAGATCAAAGTAGGAAAAGCGATACTTAAAGACTCAGGACGTGTGAAAGAAGGGCTAAACATAATCTCTTGTCCTACCTGTGGACGTATAGAGGCAGATTTGGTAAGTGCTGTAGCAGAAGTAGAGAGACGCACAGCACACATTAAAACACCGATGGATGTCTCTGTAATGGGTTGCGTGGTCAATGCCATAGGTGAAGCCAAACATGCAGATGTTGCCATAGCCTACGGTAAAGGTGCAGGGCTTGTGATGGTCAAGGGTGAAGTGATCGCCAAACTGTCCGAAGATGAATTGGTAGATAGATTTGTAGAAGAGGTAGAGCATTTTGCAGAGCAAAATAAATAATGTAGGGTGTTGTCCCATGACAACACCGATGATAATAAAATTTAAGACAGCGTGTTGTAAGGGTACAACACCCTACAGTTATGGTGAGGAGTTTTAACATGGAAAATATGTATAATTTAAATATAGAAAGAGCAGTGCTTTCTGCTATCATTTTTGATCCTGAAACCTATGAGGAGATTGCGTCTAAGCTTATGCCACATGATTTTTACCTGCCTTTTCATCAGCATGTTTTTGCTGCTATGGAGGAGTTGAATCGTGAAGAGAAGCCTATAGATGAAGAGTTTTTACGAGGTAAACTTGTAAACATGGGTAAGTTTGATGAAGTAGCGATGCTTGACTTGCTCTCTGCCAACCCCATCTCAAACACAGCAGCATACCTTACAGAGATAAAAGCAAAATCCAGCAAACGTGCCTTAGCCACACTTGCCACCGAGATAAAAAAGGTGGTCATAGAAGACGATTTACCTGCTGAAGAGGTGATGAACCTTGTAGAGAAAAAACTCTATGAGATCACACAGAACAATACCAACGAGGATTTTAGAGAGTCCAAAGAGATCACCTTAGCCATGATGGATGAGATAGAGCGTCTTAAAGCCTTGGGGAACTCTAAACTTATAGGAACAGATACAGGCTTTAAAAACCTGAATGATAAAACAAACGGATTTGGTAAAGGGGATCTGGTGATCATCGCGGCAAGACCAGCGATGGGGAAAACAGCACTGGTACTCAACATGGCACTTAAAGCCATAGAGCGAAATGAGGGTGTAGCCTTTTTCTCACTGGAGATGCCAGCAGAGCAACTGATGCTCAGATTGCTCTCTGCAAAGACTTCCATACCGCTACAAGCACTTAGAATAGGGGATCTTAGAGATGAGCAGTGGTCTCAACTCTCTGCTGCGACCGATGAGCTTTCACAAAAGAAACTCTTTGTAGATGATGGAGGGTATGCCACCATACACCATGTACGTTCTAAACTTCGTAAACTCAAAGCACAACACCCTGAGATAAGCGTGGCTATCATCGACTACTTACAGCTTATGTCTGGAGATGGTAAAGAGGGTAGACAACAAGAAGTCTCTGAAATCTCTCGTGGATTAAAGCAGTTGGCAAGGGAACTCCAGATCCCTATTGTGGCACTTTCACAGCTTAACCGTGGGGTAGAGAGCAGAGCCAACAAGCGTCCAATGCTCTCTGACCTGCGTGAATCTGGAGCCATTGAGCAGGATGCCGATATCATTCTCTTTGTCTATCGTGATGATGTCTACCGTGAAGCGATGGAGAAAGAGAAAGAGATGAAATTTAAAGCAGAAGGGAAAGAATACACTTCTGAATTTAGCAAAAAGTCTGAAGAGGATGCAGAGATCATCATAGGGAAACAGAGAAATGGTCCTACAGGTACGGTTGAGTTGATCTTCCAGAAGAAATATACACGTTTTATCGATAAGACAGCGTCTCCTGCTTTTGAAGTGGTCTATGAAGAGGGTGATATGCCTATGCAAGAGGCAAATATTAATATAGATATGCCATCGATATAGGGTGTATCAGATAGATGGGAGCATTTGAGAAACCCAAGTTCTTTACCACGACAAAAGAGTTTATTGTTGTGGTGTCTCTTTTGACTGTTTTGCTTCTTGTCAGGCTTCTTTTTGAATACCAATCCTATCAGAGCTTTATCTCCAAACCATTTTATTATACCTATGCCAAGGTGATGACTTCTTATGAGAAATCCAAAGGAGGAAAACGCTATCAGGTGTTGAAACTTCGTGGTGAAAAGGGTTCTGTTTTTTATACGACATCACATAAGAAAAATGATTTCTCACATAAGAGATTACGTTTACAGCTGTTCCCCAATGAGAGCATTTCGTTTCAATCTTATTTGGGGACATTTTATGTGAAAAGTCGTATTAAAAAAGTGCAAAATATTCCTAGAACGTTTAAAGATACGTTGTTAAGTAAAGTCGCTTTACAGCATCAAAATAACCCATTGCAAAGTTTCTACAAGGCTATCTTTTTTGCAACACCCATTGAAAAAGCACTGCGAGAGAAAATAAGTATGCTGGGGGTCAGTCATCTTGTTGCTTTGAGTGGCTTTCATTTGGGGATCTTATGGGGAGTGGTATATGGCTTACTCCTTCTGCTCTATAGACCTTTACAACAGAAGTTTTTTCCTTACCGCCATGCACTGTTTGATGTAGGGGTGGTGGTGATGCTCTCTTTAGGAAGTTACCTCTGGTTTGTAGATTTTCCTCCCTCTTTGGTACGCTCTTATGCTATGGTGTTGATGGGCTGGGTAGTGCTTCTGCTTGGTATGGAACTGCTGAGTTTTACATTTTTGACAACCATACTATTGACACTTGTCGTACTCTTCCCCTCTTTGCTAGTATCACTTAGCTTTTGGCTCTCTGTTGCAGGGGTATTCTATATTTTTCTGCTGCTGCACTATGTAAAAGCATTTAATAAGTGGGTAGTGACACTCTTTTTCATTCCCTTTGGTATCTTTATTTTAATGCTCCCTGTTGTCCATACGATATTTGGTATAACAACACCCTATCAACTTCTCTCTCCACTGCTGTCACTGCTTTTCATCCCTTTTTATCCACTGGTGATGCTGTTGCATCTGCTTGGAGGGGGAGATCTTTTTGATACAGGGCTACAATGGCTGTTTTCTCTACCACAAGAGAGTGATGAAAACCTTTTACCCTTATGGAGTATGGTTGGGTATATAGCTGTATCAATAGGAGCTATCTGGAGTAAAAAATTATTTTATATGGTCTTTATTGTGGCAACACTATATATGCTCTATCTCTTCATCTCTATTTAACAGATCACAAAACTTTAATCCATGAATGAAAATAGCCCATGAGATATAGATCCATAAAAAGAAAAAGAGTAGAGTGCTGATGCCTCCATAGATACTGGCGTAGGTTTTGTTGTGTACCACATAAAAGACAAAAGCACTTTTACCAAGATACCAGATAAGTGAAGCGATGAAAGAGCTAATGGCAGCAGCGGAGAACTCTATATGGATATTGGCGGAGAGCTGATAAGCGATATAGAACATCATCCATACGATGAGATAAGGGACAAAGCTGTAAAGATGTATGATGCTCGTAATACTGCTTTTGTCAAGATACCCTTGTATGAGTGTAGAGAGATAAAAAGAGCCACCTATCATGGTGGGGATGATCAGTAAAAGCAATAGATAGGTTTTTGTGGCTTTCCAAAAGCTTCGATTGGGAGTATCAAAAATATCATTGACAATGTAATCATAGTTCTTAAAGAACATAAAGACGGCAAAAATAACATAAACTGCACCAATGACCCCCAGTTTGTCTGTACTGGCGATAAAGGTATTGATGTACTCCATGACAACTTTAGAGTCGGTAGGCATGAGGTTGGAAAAGATCAATTTTTCTACGTTGCTATAGACAGAGTCAAAGAGAGGCAGCGTGGTAAAGATAGAGAGCATGATCACAAGAAGTGGAATGATGGAGAAGAGTGTACTCCAACTCAAACTGGAAGCGTAATGCCCCAGTTTGTCATCGAAGAGATCTGAAAAAAAATCTCTTATGAAGAGATAGTAATTTTTAAAGAGTACTTTGAGATGGTTGTTTCGCTTCATAGATTAATTGGGTAATCCCATTTTTCCAGGGTTTAAGATATTGTTGGGGTCAAACGCTTTTTTAATATCTTGAAAAAGTGAAAGTTCCGCTTCGTTGAAGGCGATACCCATAAAAGGTGCCTTGCTTGTGCCAATGCCATGCTCTCCACTGAGTGTTCCACCCAGATCAACTACCATTTGAAAAATCTCCTCTATCGCTTCATGACCTTTTTCCAGCTCTTGCGGATTGGATCCGTCTACCATTACATTGACATGTATGTTTCCATCTCCTGAATGACCAAAACAGGGTACTTTAAAACCATATTTATCACCAATAGCATAAATATTTTTGAGTGCAACAGGAAGCATGGAACGAGGTACAGAGATATCTTCGTTTAGCTTCTTTGAACCAAAGATAGTGATGGATGGTGAAGCATTTCGTCTTGCATACCAAAGTTCATCTCTATGTTTTTCATCATGTGCCACGATAAACTCTTGTGCATGGTTCTCTCTAAAGGATCTCTCCAAAGTTTCAAGCTGAAAAGCAACCTCTTGGGGTACATTCCCATCTACATCTCCGATAAGTAAAGCACCAGCATCCAAAGGAAGATCAACGCCAAGCTTCTCTTTGAGAGCCTGTACAACCAAAGCATCCATAAACTCCATAGCCACAGGATTTGCACCAGCAGAGAGTGATTTGAATACAGCATTCATCGCATCATCAACGGAGGGGAAGATCCCCATATAACCCTTTGTGTATTTAGGCTTAGGTATGAGTTTGAGTGTGATTTCTGTAAGCACTGCCAAAGTACCCTCTGAAGCGATGAGAATACCTGCTACATTGTACCCTGCCACATCTTTAATGGTACGTTTCCCTGCACGGATAATCTCCCCGTTAGGGCGTACGGCACGCAATGCCATCACATAATCTTTAGTGATACCATACTTGGCAGCACGCATACCACCTGCATTTTCACTGACGTTTCCGCCTAAAGTTGAGTACGCTTCACTTGCTGGGTCTGGTGGGTAGAAAAGACCTACCTCCTCTGCAGCTTTTTGCAGATCCATGTTAATGACACCTGGTTGTACAACTGCCACCATATTTTCCATATCTATCTCAAGGATCTTATTCATATGTTTTTCCATGGCAAGTGTGATACCGCCGTTGGTAGGTAAAGCACCGCCTGTAAACCCACTCCCTGCACCACGTGGTGTGATGACAATACCATGTTGGTTACAGTAGAGTAAAATACGACTTACATCCTCTTCGTCTCTGGGAAAAACTACGGCATCGGGTTCAAAACGTGTACGGGTGGCATCATAGGAGTAGGCGATGAGGTGTGCCTTGTCACTATAGACATTCTCTTTGTCTACAAGATCTTCAAGGGCTTTGATATGTTTGGGGTCAAGCACTATATCTTCTCCATACTCTTATAGTAGTCACCTTTAGCACTTTTAGAGAACCAGCCTGTTTGTACCTCATCAAAACGCATGTAAAAAGGGAATTGTGCTTTGGAAGGGAGTCCAGTCATTGTTTTTTCTCCAACGATATTTCCTGATATAGGGTCTAAGAGTACAGCTGAACCATTTTTGATAATATAGATAAGTCCTACCTGATAGGCTTTGGCAAATGCTGCAAGATTTTCTCTGCTTGGTGTTGCATCTCCCTCTTGAGAGAGGAAAAGTGCATAGAGGTCAGGATGGATCCATTTTTTGCTGTGTGAAGCAGTGATCTTTGCATAGGTATCTGCATCAGGTGCTAAAAGCAGTACATTATTGTAGAGATAACCACCGATTACTTTATCTCCTGAAGCTACAGCTGTTTTAATGGTTGGTAATTCATCATGATGAATCATATCATTTTGTATACGTTTAGCATTGCCTTGGGATGAAGTTTGTACAATATACCCTGTAATGGCTTCCAATTCATTACCATAATCGTGTATAACAACCCCACTCATCCCATTGACAGGGAAAGAGGAAGCCAGAGAAACAGAGTTCTCTCCGGTGGCTGAAATAGAAGTATCTACTGTTGAGGGGAAAAACCCAGCAAAAAGAGGGAGTGCCAAGAGGCTTATCAGTGCTATTTGACGCATAGCGATCCTTTATATATTTATTAGCTTGATTATACAAGCAAAAGATTAAAAGTCTATTGAGATAGAGAGAATATAGGCTTATTGGAAGTACCCTTAAGTTATAATAATTCCAAATTGAATGGTAATAGTGGAGTAGAATGAAATATATAGTCGTAATGATCTTAATGATAAGTAGCTTGTTGGGAGCAAAAGTTACCTACAAAGAGTGGGAACAAGGAAAAACATTCTCTGAGTATTTGGCATCTTATAATATTGCGTCTAATCTTTTGGAGTCTGTTTCAAAAGAGGATCAAAAATTCCTCTCAGAGATCAGAAGCCAATATAAATACTATGAGCTTAAGAATGACAGTGGGACACTGCTTCAAGCTTTGATTCCTATTAGTGAAGAGATGCAGATACATCTTTTTAAAAAAGAGAATGTGTACCGATTTGATATTATTCCTATTGCGTATAAAGAAAATATCTATTTTGCAAAAGTGATGATAGAAGATAATCCGTATACCGATACAATCAAGGCAACACACTATCCTAAAGCAGCAAAAAAAATATCTCAGGCATTAAAGGGTGTGATTGAAACAAAAAAGTTACACAAAAATGATGAAATAGATTTCATCTATGCACAAAAAACCCGTCTTGGACGACCGTATGTGATGCCAAAAATCAAAATGGCAAAAGTAAAACTAGGAGAGAAAGAACAATTTATCTATGTAGATGAAGAGGGTCATGGGTATAAAAGCTCAAATAAATCTCAAGCGTATACTGTAAATGGTAAGAAAAAAATAACCTTTACACGAAGAGTACCTGTGAGTAGTAAAGATTCTAGATTTGGTATGCCCCTTCGACATGCAAGGATCACATCAAGTTTTTCCTATAGGCGATGGCATCCGATACTGCACCGTTACCGTCCACATCATGGAACAGATTTTGGAGCAAGGCGAGGGACTCCACTGTTGTCTGTCAATAGAGGGAGAGTCAGTTTTTCAGGCTGGATGGGAGGCTATGGTAAAGTCGTCAAGATCAAACATCCTGGTGGGTATGAGTCACTTTATGCACACCAAAGCCGTATCCGTGTAAAAAGAGGACAAAAAGTAAAAAGAGGACAGATTATTGGTTATGTAGGTAATACGGGACGCAGTACAGGACCACATTTACATTTTGGATTGATGAAGAATGGAAGATGGATAGATCCTATGAAAGTGTTACGTAAGAAATCGATCAAAACCTCTGTTTTAAAAAAGTTTACTAAATATCAAGATGTAAAAATGGTTAAATATAGACAAGTGGTGATTAAAGATGCCAAAGAGGATAAGAGTAGATTGATACACGCTTTACAAGAGAATAAGATCTCTTATGTTTGGGATCAATATGAAAAAAGAGTTGATAATGAAAAACAAAATAGAAGATTTTAAGCTACACCCTTTAACTGATCCAAGATTTATTTCAACCTCTTTGGCTTCTTATAAGCAAAATGGTATCTCTAAGAATTGGGAGATTGTACAAGCCCATGATAGTGTAGCAATACTTATCTATCATAAAGAGATACAGAGTTTTATATTGGTAAAGCAGTTTCGACCAGCTGTATATGTAAATGATGCATCTGGTATGACCTTGGAACTTTGTGCAGGTATTATTGATAAGGCACTCTCTTTAAAACGGATAGCACAAGAGGAGATAGAAGAGGAGTGTGGGTATCGTGTTCCTTTGGAGAAGATAGAAAAGATCACCTCTTTTCATACTTCTGTAGGTTTTGCGGGAAGTAGACAGATACTCTATTATGCAGAGATAGAGAGTTCCATGAAGGTTTCAGAAGGGGGAGGGATAGATACAGAGTTGATCGAAGTAGTTATTTTGCCCGTTAAAAAGGCTAAAGCATTGATCTATGATGAGTCTGTGATCAAAACACCAGGCTTGATGTTTGCTTTCCTGTGGTGGTTTGAACATAAGTAATACCATCAATATTTTTTATTTTAAGCATCATAAGAAATTAACATCTTGTTAATACTTCTTTGTCATACTACGGATGAAATAAACTCAAAGGAGCAAAAGATGAAAAAAATTACAATTATATCATCAAGTATTACATTAGCGTTAGCATTAGCTTTAAATGGTTGTGGAGGTGGAGGTAGTAATGCTTCTGCTTCTGCTGGAGGCATTTCGATCAGTGGAAAGGCAATAGATCCAGAATTAAGTGGTTCTACAGTATGTCTTGATATTAATCATGATGGTGTGTGTAATGGTAATGATCCTAGAACACATACAAATGAACGTGGAGATTATGTACTTGCTATTACAGAAGAACAACATAATCACTATCATGCACTTCTTGTAAGAGGTGGTACCGATATAGGAACAAATCAACCATTTGCCGGAACATTGACAGCGGTAAAAGAAGCACATCAAACGGCTCATAATATTACCCCTCTGACGACCATGGTAGAGCAAAGATACCAATATTGTCAAACACATGATGGTTGTCAAGAGACTATAGATGCAATTGAATCAAATCTTGCAAACTATTTAGGATTGGCTGAAGATGAGATCAATAGTGATATTGTTGCTTTGGCAAATAGAGGAACAGCACGTCCATTACAAGTAGCCCTCTCTTTAGAGAGAAGTGCAGAGTCTCATAATCATGCCAATACCTTAGCACTCTATCATACTTTGGCAGAACATGGGTATGCTACGGGTAAAGGTTGGCGTACAGAGATTGGAGCAGTTGCAGGAGCAAATGCGGCTAATACGGTAAATACGATCATGAATACAGGTGGTAATGCCCATGAAATTGCCCATCAAATAGCACATGGTGCACACGATACAGCACATCAAACTGCACAAGATGCACATGATACAGCACATCAAACTGCACAAGATGCACATGATACAGCACATCAAACTGCACAAGATGCACATGATACAGTTGAAAACAATGTAGCCAATACAGCTAATGCAGTGGCAGCATCAGTTGGTCTGTAAATAAAATTTATTTATCCTCTGCAGCCTGAGTATAGGCTGCATAGTAGGTACTGCCGTCATCAAAAGTATTGACGGTAAGTTTTGAAAACTGCTCTAAATATTCCCAAAATTCTTGAATAAGTGTTAACTCTACATGCTGTGCTTTATCTGCCAGTGCTTCTCTCATCGTACCAAGCCACTCTATACGTGATTTCTCGGTAATGGAAAAATCATCATGAACACGAATCATATATTCGTTTAGATCCATTCCCTTAGCTTCATTCTCATATACTTTTGGTCCACCGCAGATTTGAACAAAGAATTTACTATTTTTAAACTTTACTTCATCAAACTCATCTTCATCTTGAGGAAAGAAGTGTGCAATGTTGCTCTCATAGATCTTGTCGTAAAAGTCATACATAAGCTCTTTCATACCGTTTTCTTTGCCAATAGCATTATAGAATGCTTCAGGAGGGTTTTTAAAATGCACCTCTTTTGCTTTCTCAACAGGGGTAAGTTCCAAAGCTCTGATCTCTCTAGGGGTAGCCATTTGATTCCTTCTTGTATATATTTGTAGAGATTATAGCAAGTAAATAAGGAATGAAGAGTAAGGAATAGAGGTTTTAGGTAACTTTTTAGAAAAATTATCTATTTGGTATCACAATATCTTTTGAGTAAACAGTGGTACTCCTCAATACGTCTGTCACGTAAAAATGGCCAGATGTCTCTTACCTCTTTAGTGCGTGCATGTGTGATCTCTGCATAGAGAATGGTCTCTTCTTGATGGTTGGCATGGGCTAAAAGTTCACCTTGTGCACCACAGATAAAACTATTGCCCCAAAACTGTGTACCATTTAGTACAGCAGAAGGATCAAGCTCTACTCCTACACGGTTACAACTGAGTAGAGGAATGGCATTGGCGATGGCATGAGAGCGTTGAATGGTGATCCAGCTTTCAAGTTGTCTCGCTTTTTCCTCTTGAATGTCCTCGTCAAACCACCCTATAGCCGTAGGGTAGATGAGAATCTCAGCTCCTTTAAGAGTCATGATACGTGCAGCTTCAGGGTACCATTGATCCCAGCAGATAAGTACACCAAGTTTACCTACAGAAGTTTGGATGGGTTCAAAACCTAAGTCACCAGGAGTGAAATAGAACTTTTCATAAAAACCAGGATCATCAGGGATGTGCATTTTACGGTATTTCCCAGCGACAGACCCATCTGTTTCAAATACCACAGCTGTATTATGATAGAGACCAGCAGTACGTTTTTCAAACAGGGAAGTAACAAGAACAACACTGTTTTTTTTGGCAACTTCTGACCAAAAAGCGATATCTTCGTCAAAATCATTGGCATAGGTAAAAAACTTTGTATCTTCACTTTGGCAAAAGTACTCTGTTTGATGAAGTTCCTGAAGTACGATAAGTGTCGCACCATTTTGTGCAGCCTCTTCAACACTTCTTGTAGTCGCACACAGAGTTGCTTCTTTTGTACCATAATATTTTTGTTGAATGAGTGCTACTTTCATACTTGCCATTTTTTCTCCTTGCTAATATGCTATCTGCATTGTAGAGCAGTGTAGACTGCCCCCTTGTTCTATAAGTTTCAGACAATTTACAGGGATGATCTCCCTCTTGGGGAAGAGAGCTTCAAATATCTTATGTACTATTTTATCATTTTTGTCATTGTATGTAGGGTAGATAAGTGCATCATTGCCAATGAGAAAGTTGGCATAGGTAGCAGGCAGTCTGTGACCCTCTTTGTCATATTTGGCTTCACACATAGGAAGAGGTATCAGGGTATAGGGTTTACCTTCTGTTGTTGTAAAGTTTTTGAGTTGCTCTTCCATTTTTTCAAGTGCAGCATAGTGCTCATCCTCTTTCTGCTCACACTTGACATAAACAATGGTCTCTTTGTTGACAAATCGGGCTAAAGTATCGATATGTGAA
>Ga0256827_10001127_pt1 | contig 16929 bp, 15 predicted proteins | sample CV84metaG_FD_185977 | JGI IMG/M metagenome (GOLD analysis project Ga0256827, IMG submission 185977) | Hydrothermal vent microbial communities from East Pacific Rise, Pacific Ocean - CV84 | ecosystem: Environmental > Aquatic > Marine > Hydrothermal vents | place: Pacific Ocean: East Pacific Rise... | reverse complement strand
ATGATAGATTATCCGGGTTTTAATTTACGAATTGCAGAGTTTGTTAAAAAACAGAAAATTAAAGTCTTTTATTACATCTCGCCAACGGTTTGGGCTTGGAAAGAAAATAGAGTAAAAAAGATTAAAGCTTTTGTAGACGAAATGTTTGTCATTTTACCCTTCGAAAAACCGTTTTATCAAAAGCACAATTATAAAGTAAACTATTTTGGGCATCCCTTGTTAGACGAAATTGAACAATACAACAAAGGGGTAAAACCAAGTCTAGAAATCTTTAAGAAAACTTATAATTTAGATGACAGACCAATAATTGCATTACTTCCAGGAAGTCGAGTTCAGGAAATAAAAGTAAAACTACCCATAATGCTTAGTTTGGTAGATTCTTATCCTGAATATCAATTTGTAGTATCGGTAGCTCCTACCCTCGATTTAGATTTTGTAAAAGAAGTTGCGGATGATAAAGATGTAAAATTTGTTGTTAATAAAACTTACGATTTATTATCGCATGCACATGCTGGACTGATTACCTCAGGAACGGCAACCTTAGAAACAGCTCTTTTCAAAGTCCCACAAGTAGTATGCTACAAAGGAAATGCTGCTTCTTTTCAAATTGCAAAACGCATTGTAAATATTAAATACATTTCTTTAGTCAATTTAATTCTAGATAGAGAAGTTGTAACAGAACTTATACAAAATGACCTAACTAGCGAGAACTTAAAAGTTGAATTGGATAAGATTTTAGATCAATCTCATAGAAAAAAATTAGCCCAAAAATACCAAGAACTAGAAGATATTTTAGGAGGTTCGGGAGCATCGGAACGAATTGCTCAAGTTATGATAGAAAAATTAAAAAATTGAAATTAATACTAAGTATCATATTATCTATCGTGTTGTACTTGGGAAGCTTTTCTCAAGATATAAGCATTGGACTATTTCATAAATACAAACTGAAATCAGCCTTAATTTCTCCTGTTTTTGGTCAGTATAAAATGATAGGCGATTATGAAAAAACAATTATTCTAAATCCGAACTCTATTATATATATTACAGTAATAAATCAAAAAATACAGATTAAAAACACTAGTGGAGTTATTGGTTTATTCTCACATATCGATTTTATCGGAAATAAATCCTTTAATACCATTCGTATAAAAGCTGATAGTCCCAAATTACGAGCTAGAGAATACGAAGATAATTTATCATTAGATGTTATTAATGGTAAAATACGGATGATAAATATTGTCAATTTAGAAAATTACATTGCAGGAGTGGTCGAAAGCGAAGGCGGGACCAAAGCAGGTAAAGAATATTACAAAACACAAGCTATTTTGTGCAGAACTTATGCTCTAGAAAATTTCCACAAGCACGAAGACGATGGCTTTAATTTGTGCGATGATGTACATTGCCAAGCCTATAAAAGCCGAGCTAAACGAAGCGATTTAATTGTAGAATCGACTAGCGTAACCAAAGGTTTAGTTATTGTAGATACCTCGTTAAGTTTAATAACTGCTGCTTTTTATTCGAATAGTGGCGGGCAAACTTGTGCGTCGGAATGTGTATGGCAGCAAAAACGTAGCTATTTAAAATCAGTTGTCGATACGTTTAGTGTAGGAGGAAGAAATTACACCTGGACCAAAACTATTTCTTACAACAATTGGGTATCTTATTTAAAACGAAGTGGCTTTAAAATTCCAGCTTCAACCTCTGGTAATGATTTTATTAACCATGTCTATAAACGAGAAAAATATTATCGATTTGGTAAAGACTCCATTCTTTATACCAAATTACGTTCTGCTTTCAAATTAAAATCGACCTTATTTAGTATCGATTATCAGAATGGGAATATTATTCTTCATGGTCGTGGATACGGACATGGCGTTGGACTATCGCAAGAAGGCGCTATGGCCATGGACAAACAGGATTATTCTTACAAAGAGATTATTAAATTTTATTATCAGAATGTATTTATTGTAAGCCTTAGAGCTTTACAATTTTTTAAGAATTAAAACTTAAAAGTCAGTTTTACATTCAAGCGAATGCCTGTTAAATAATTGGGGACAGCGTACTGTTTATTTTCGATATCGGTTACCCAAACATAAGAAACGGTATTGTTCTTATTCATCAAATTAAATATTTCTGCCGTTAATAAAATTGCTTTAAAATTCTTAAATAAGCTTTTGCCCGATGTTTTGGTTTTAGCATCTTTTAGAATAGCTGTAAAACCGATATCGGTTCTAAAATAATCGGGAATTCTAGCTGTTTGTTGGTATCTAGGCGAATTGGGAGGACCAAAAGGCATTCCTGTACCGTAAAACATAGTTAAATGCACTCTGAAATTCGGAAACTTCGGCAAATAATCCTGAAAAAAGATTGAAGCATTAAAACGTTGGTCGGTTGGTCTTGGAATAAAGCCATATCCATCACCAATAATATCTTCTTCCGATTTCATAAACGAAACACTTGCCCAAGAATCAATTCCTGGCACAAATTCCCCGAAAATTCTAAAATCGATACCTGTCGAATAGCCTGTTGCCAATTGGTCAGGGTAATAACGAATCATTACATTGTCTACCGTATAAGGAATAATATTGTTCAAATATTTATAATACAATTCACTCACAAACTTAAAAGGACGTTGCCAAAGATGAAAATTATAATCGCTAGCCAAAACTACATGATACGATTCTTGAGCCTTAATATTCTTGTTTAAATCACCATTTTGCATTCTAAATTCCTTAAAAAATGGCGATTGATAATACGAACCCACACTAAAGCGAAACAAATAATCCTTTTCCCAATTGGGTTTAAGAGCTAAAGTCATTCGTGGAGTTGCAAAAAATTGCTTATTGTAGTCCCAATAATTACCTCGAACTCCTAGCGTTAAATAAAGTAAAGTAGAATCCCAATCATATTGGTAAGTATCTTGAATATGAGCAGTATATCTATTACTTAAAATTCTATTATCGGAATTAATATTTTCGTATAAAGGCACAAAATTCGGATAATAACCCACGGTATCAGGGAAAGGCAAGGAATAACCTGCCGAGTCGCGCACCTGCCATTCGTTCAACTTATCATGAATTTCTTCGTGCTGAAATTTCAAACCCCAATGTAAAGTATGCGCATCTATCTTTTTTTCACCAATATGTTTTATGCTAGAAACTACGGCATCGAACGAATTTCTTGCATGGTCGAGATAAGAACCCACACCAATATTCATTAAACTATCGCCCAAATTGTCCGAACCTATTTGTTTGTTCAACTCATTTAAATAATACTGTCCTAAAATATCGTAGGCAATTCGTTCTTGGGTATAATAACTCGATGCAATAAATTTTAATTTAAGATTGTTTTTATGATATTCATAAGTGAAAGCACCCAAAACGGTATTAAATAAATCTACCTCTTGCCCTTCGAAATAAATATTTAAACCTAAGGCTTGATTTACAGTTCCAAAAGATGTTTCTCGACTCTGAGGAACAAGCTGATAAGAGTTTCTGGAAATATTTCCTAAAAATCCAATTTGATGATTCTCGGTAATGTCGTAGCTTAAATACGTTTGAAAATCTAAATAAGAGGGAAAGTATTCTCCTTTTGTATCTAAAGAGCTTAACAAATAACGAGAAGTTTTATAGCGAATGCCCGTCGAATGTGTAAAACGCCTTGCCTTATCAGCTCCTTCTACATGAACCGAAGTTCCTAATAAACTTGCAGAAACTGTTGCTCCAAATTTCCGTGGTCTCCTATAAGTAATATCTAGTACAGAAGACATTTTATCGCCATATTTAGCTTCAAAACCTCCTGCCGAGAAGCGCACCGATTCAACCATATCTGGATTGACAAAACTCAAACCTTCCTGTTCTCCAGAACTAATTAGCTGTGGTTTATAAATTTCTATATCATTGACATAAATTAGATTTTCGTCGAAATTCCCTCCTCGTACTGAATACTGCGAGCTTAATTCGTTATTGGATACAACTCCTGGCAAAGTTTTAATCAGTTGCTCGATACCTCCCGAAGAATTGGGTAAAGAACTGATAACCTTTGGGTTTAATCGAATAACATTATTTTGTCTTCCTTCCTCGTTTCTAACATCTACGGTCCCTAAGGTAGTTATATTCCTAACAGCCTTTACATGCAGTTTTAATGATTCTCCACTTTTAACATTTATTTTTTTCTTTACCGTTTTATATTCAATATGAGAAAAAACAATAGTTAAGCTAGTATCTGCAGGTATTTCTAATTTATAGTTTCCTTTACTATCCGTAGTTGTTCCGCCTGGAAAACCAACAATTGCAATATTAAATAAATCAATAGCTCGCCCTTTATCTGTTCTAATTTTTCCATATATAGTAGCTGTATTCTGAGCCCAAAGCAAAGCATAAGAAAAAATAAACAAAATAATTAGCAAACGTCTTAACACAAATAATATCTTTTCTGATTTTTTAAATATAAACGTCAAAAATACAAACTTATTCTGTTTCCTTATCTAAACTTAAAATATAAAAAATGGAATCTCTGTTTTTTACTTTAAATTTAAGTTTCACAGTCAAGGGCTCTTTCAACTTTTTTTCCTTATTTTGTACTTCAACAATAATCTAAAAAAACTAGCGTTAAATAAGTCTAGAAAACATCAATTAATGAATAAAGTTCTCTTAATAATTATTCTCCTCTTTAGTCTTGTATTATCTGTCAATGCTCAAGATTTCAAGAAAACTAAGTACACCCAAAAGGCCGATCTTGTTTTTGAAACCAATGAGTTATTAAAAGCACTTGAATTATACAAAAAAGCTTATTCTAAAGCTGAAAGCAAGCAGGAAAAGGCATACATTATGTTTCAACGCGCTGAAATTCAACGTATGACTTTAAATTATAAGAAAGCCGCCTCTCGTTATAAATCTGCCATAAAAAAAGGTTATTGGGATCCAATTGCAACCTATTATTACGCAAATATGCTTCAAACTATGATGAAATACGACGAAGCTTTAGTTCAATATAAAAATTATGCAGATAAAGTTCCCAACGATAGTTTAACTGAAATGGGAATTCGTTCCTGCGAAGTATCTTCTGTATGGATGAAACATCCAACACGATATCAAATAGAAAATTTAAAGAAACTAAACTCTCGACAAAGTGATTTTTCGGCAACTTATGGTAATGCTTTAGGTACAGAAGTCGTTTTCACTTCTGGTCGAGAAAGAGATGGCTTTTCGAAAATAAACAAAGTAACAGGTCAATATTACACAAGTATTTTCGAGGTATATCAAAATAGAGCTATGGAATGGGAAGATGTAGAGCCCCTAAACGACACCATTAACTCTAAATTCGACGATGGTTCTCCATCCTTTACTTCGGATTACACAACTATGTATTTCACAAGATGCCGTACTGTAAAAGGTGTATACTTAGGCTGTCAGATATACGAAGGGAAAAGAAGACCTGGCGAATATTTTACATCTGCCGAATACGTTCCCTTAGTTGCTGATAGTTTATCTGTAGGACAACCCTCTATTTCTTCAGATGGAATGACACTCTATTTTGCATCGGATATGCCCGGAGGATATGGAGGTCGTGATATTTGGCGAGTCGAACGAGAAAGCCCAGGTGCTCCTTTTGGAGAACCTATTAATATGGGGCCAAGCATTAATACAGTAGGTAATGAGTTATATCCGTATATTCGAGATAATGGAATGCTATATTTTACTTCAGATTATCATCCAGGAATGGGTGGTTTAGATATTTTCAGAGCTATTCCAAAAGGTGATAAATGGGTTATTTTCAACATGAAATTCCCTCTTAACTCTTCTGCAGACGATTTTGCCATCACCTTTAAAAAAGGAAAAGAAGAAGGAATTTTCACCTCTTCTCGTAAAATAACAGAAATACCTAATGGCGATGAAGACCCTATTGTTATTAAATCGAGAGGATTAGACGATTTGTATAGCTTTACACTTCCCGTTATGGAATTCTCATTAACAGGAATTATTTCTGATATAACTAGTGAACAATTCATTAACGAAGCCATTGTCGATATTTACGGTGATGATGGTTCTGAAATGACCATTAAAACAGGTTCGGAAGGTCGTTTTAAATATAAACTCAAAAAAGATGTCGATTACATTTATATTATTAAAAAAGAAGGCTATTTAAATGGGAAAGGCAATGTATCTACTATGGACTTAGACGATACTAAACACTTTAAACAAGAAATTAAATTAGCCGAAGTTGGCGCACCAATAGAACTTGAAAACACCTTTTATGAGTTTGGTAAATGGGAGCTAACTGAGGACTCAAAGGTTGAACTTGAAAAACTCGTAAAAATATTAACTGAGAATCCTAATATTACTATAGAATTGGCTGCCCATACCGATATGGTAGGCGATGATGCATCGAACCAAATATTATCGCAAAAAAGAGCACAATCAGTTGTCAATTTTCTTATTTCGAAAGGAATAAAAGCCGATCGCTTAACAGCAAAAGGTTATGGCAAATCAGTTCCCCAAACAGTAAATGTAAAAATTGCAGCTAATTCCTCTTTTAAAGAAGGTGATGTTTTAACACCCGAATTTATTAATACTTTACAAGGCGATGATGAAGCTAGCACAAAAGCACTTAAAGAAGAAGCCAACCAAATAAATCGAAGAACCGAATTTAAAGTTATTTCTACTCGATATATTCCCGATATAGATTAATCTAATATTGAAAGAAAACTTAAAAATCCTTAAATAAGGAAGGAGCATATAAAAAGTAATAGAAATTTAGTATTTTTACGAAATGAGGTTAGTTAATATTTTATTAATATTATTGTTATCAGCGAGTGTTTCTTTTGCTCAATACTCAGAGAGCTTTATTCAGGAAGATGAAATGGATACACCTACTCCTAGCTACAAAAAAGACACTACTAAAAAAAAGGTATTTACAAACATTGCTATCGGTAGTTCAGTTATGAGTTCTGGTAATAATAGTTATTCATTCAATACCTACATAAATCCCACTATATCGTATCAGTTAACACCACGCTTTTCGGTCTCTATGGGTTTAATGGCCGTTCAATCTAACATTAACAATTACACCTATTACAATTACGAAGGACAAGTAAAAACTGTTAATTATTCAGGAATGTCTGCTTATTATACTTTACAAGGTGCTTATCAGTTATCCGAAAAAATACGGGTTTACGGAGGTGTTATGGTAGGAACTGAATCTATGGATTTTTTAGGAACAAATATTCCTAATTCAACAAATAATAAACACCACCCCAAAGCTTATCAAATAGGTTTCGAATATAAAATTGGTGAACATTCTTCACTAAATTTCGAGTTTCAATATAGAGATGCTAGTCCTATGCAAAATATGCAGATGCAATCGGTAAACGGATTTGGAATGATGGGAAACTCATCAATGTTTGGTCCAAGAATGTGGTAAAATAAAGATTGTATGCAACCTTTAGCAGAACGTATGCGCCCTAGTTCTTTCGACCAATATATCGGTCAAGAACACATTATTGGAAGAAATGCTCCTCTACGTAAAAATATAGAAAATGGGATTATTCCCTCCATGATATTTTGGGGACCTCCAGGTGTTGGGAAAACGACTCTAGCAAAAATCATTTCTAATATCTCAGAACGTGCTTTTTATACGCTTAGTGCTGTTAATTCAGGTGTAAAAGATGTTAGAGAGGTAATCGAAAAAGCGAAGAAAACACAATTCTTTAATTCTGCCTCTCCAATCCTATTTATCGACGAAATACATCGTTTTAACAAATCGCAACAAGATTCTTTACTAGGTGCTGTCGAAGATGGAACTATTACTCTAATAGGCGCTACAACAGAAAATCCTTCGTTCGAAGTCATTACTCCTTTACTTTCTAGAGCACAAGTTTATATACTTAAAGAATTAAGTAAAGACGATTTAGATAAGATGCTTAAACGTGTCTTAAAAGAAGATATCGAACTGAAAGAAAAAAATATAACCATCAAAGAAAACGGAGCCTTATTTCGTTTCTCTGGTGGCGATGCTCGGAAACTACTCAATATTTTAGAATTGGTTGTCAATTCCATTCAAAACAAGAAAATAAATATTGACAATAAGATCGTAGAACAGATTCTTCAAGAAAATATTTCGGTTTACGACAAAGGTGGCGAAATGCATTACGATATTATTTCTGCCTTTATTAAATCGGTACGAGGTAGCGACCCTAATGCTGCTATATATTGGTTAGCACGAATGATAGAAGGTGGAGAAGATGTGAAATTTATTGCTCGTAGACTCATTATTCTATCAGCAGAAGATATTGGCTTAGCCAATCCAAATGCTTTATTAATAGCTAACCAAGCTTTCCAAGCTGTAAATGTAATTGGTTTACCTGAAGCTAGAATTATATTATCAGAAGCGACCATTTATTTAGCTAATTCCCCTAAAAGCAACTCTGCTTATCAAGCCATTGGCGAAGCTCAAAAATTGGTAAAAGAAACCGGAAACTTATCGGTTCCATTAAGCCTTCGGAATGCTCCAACTAAATTAATGAAAGAATTGGGATACGGAAAAGGATATAAATACTCACATGCTTACCCCGAACACTTTGCAGAGCAAGAATTTTTACCAAAAGAACTATCGGGAGCAAACATTTATAAACCAGCAAACAACACCAACGAAATAAATGCTAATAAATTAATAGAAAAACGTTGGAAAGATAAATATCGTGAATAAAAATAACATCAAACATAATTATAAAGGAATGAAAATATACCCTATACTGACAGGAAATTTAAAATTAGATGGTGGCGCTATGTTTGGAGTTGTTCCTAAAGTCATTTGGAATAAGCTCTACCCTGCCGACGAAAATAATCTTTGCAATTGGGCCATGCGCTGTTTATTAATTGTAGATGGCGACAGAAAAATTCTAATAGACAGTGGCGTTGGCGACAAACAAGACGATAAATTTTTTGGACATTATCACCTAAACGGTAGCGATACGCTCGAAAAATCATTAGCTAAATTGGGATATACCGTTGACGATATTACAGATAACATTTTAACCCACTTACATTTCGACCATGTAGGCGGTTCTATAAAGTATAATAAAGAAGGGGAATTAGAGCCTACTTTTAAGAATGCAACATATTGGGTTAGTCAGGCCCAATGGGACTGGGCAACAAAACCTAACAGAAGAGAAAAAGCCTCTTTCCTATCCGAGAATATTATTCCTATGATGGAAAAAGGGAAGCTTGAATTAATAAAAAAAGAAGGAGAAATCCTACCCAATATTACAGCTAGAATCTACAATGGACATACCGATGGACAAATTATCCCTCATATCGAGTACAAAGGTAAAACCATAGCTTTTATGGGCGACTTACTTCCTTCTACGGCACATATTCCCATGCCATACGTTATGTCTTACGATACTCGACCTTTATTAACTTTAGAGGATAAAAAAAAGTTCTATTCTGAAGCTATTGAAAACGATTATATTTTGTTCTTCGAGCACGATTTATATAACGAATGCTGCAATCTTCAAGAAACACCCAAAGGTGTTAGAGCAAAAGATACATTTACACTTAATGATTTTTTCGCAGAATAAAACTACAAGAAAAAAAGAAAGCCTATCACAAATTGTGATAGGCTTTCTTTTTGTTTTTCAAGATTATCTATATTATTCAACTTTTTGCTTTGCTGAATAATTTATTTTTAAAGCATTTGCTTCTCTTAAAGCCTGCTTAATTTCTGTAACAATACCCATTTTTACATCAACGTCAACTTTGAGCGAAGTCGTCATGAAAGGAACTTCATTCTCTTCTCGTTCTTCACGTTCACTTGTAATAAATTGAGATATGTCCTCTACCTTCGAAAAAGAATCGTTTAGCTGAATACGAGGTTCTGTACCCATTATTTTAGTAAATTTCCCTTTAGGCTTTCCAACATAAATATAACTTACTAACGATTTTTTCTCCAACTTTTTTAATTCAGTTGCTTTAGGCACCCTATTCTGTACTTTAAGGTCAGCTGTACGCATTACAGTTGTAACCATAAAAAAGAATAGTAACATAAATACAATATCGGGTAAAGATGCTGTTGAAATAGCAGGCATTCCGCCTTTTCCTTTTCTTCCAAATTTTGCCATAATATTTTTATTTACCTATGTTACGTGGTTCTGCTTCCGAAATCTTCTGAGGAATAATTTTACGAATTGCCTTCTGCTGATCCTTATCTAAATCATCGTAAGGTTTATGAAATTTTCGCTTAGCCATATCATCTCTTAACTCGTTATATGCTCTTACCAATTCATTCTGAACAGCAATATAAGTTTCGTAAGAGGTTCCATTGTCATTTTGTAGAGAAATAACACCTTTTCGGACTTCCATCATTCCAAGGTCAACCAAGACTTTTCCATTTTTGTCTTTTACAACAATAGGTTTAGCTTCCCACTGAGGAAGATCATCTCTTTTCTCTGCATTAGCAATAAATTCCTTTGCCTTTTCTTTTAACTGTGAGATATCTGCAGGTTCACCTTCAATAGCTATATTATTCATACTATTAATCTGTACAATTAATACATCTCTTTCCTTAATAGGTGGTGTATCTGGATCAATCTCATCTAATTTAGGAGGAAGCATACGAGCCAATCCTGAATCAACATCCATTGTAGTTGCTACAAGGAAGAATATCAATAGCATAAATGCAATATCTGCCATTGAACCTGCTGACACTTCTGGTACTTCTCGTCTTGCCATAATCTTTTCTCCTTTTATTTAAACGATTTAGAAACTGCAGTAAACAAAATTCCAATTACAGCAATAGCTCCCAATAAATAGGTTGTATATAACATAGTACCTACATTCTTCGAAATACTTTCTGTAATATTAAATTTTTCTGCATTATGGAATGTTGGCAATGCTCCTGATGCTAATACATATGCAATACCAACTACCGCTGCTAATGCTGCAATTCCAATAAGAGTACTCTTAGCTTTTTTAATATCTGAAGCTAATGTAATGATAGGAAAAAGAACAGCTCCTAAAGTTGCTACAATAAATAATACATATGACCAATACATCATATTATCTGTAAAACTTGGATATAAATATTCTTTCTCATTCGAAAATGTAATACTTTCTTCACCACCAAAGTAAAATGCTGCCATTATAACTACGGAGATGCCTAAAAGTACATACATTAAGATTTGTATATATTTACTTGTTTTAGCGTCCATTATAAATAATATTAAGCTTTAAACTTTGAAATTAAATCTACCATTGAAATTGAAGCATCCTCCATTTCATTAACAATACTATCAATTTTTGCTACAATATAGTTGTAAAACACCTGTAGAATCATTGCCACAACTAATCCTGACACTGTTGTAATCAAGGCGACTTTAATACCTCCTGCAACCAATGTTGGAGAAATATCACCAGCAATTTCAATAGCATCAAAGGCAGAAATCATACCGATTACCGTACCCATAAATCCTAACATAGGAGCAAGTGCAATAAATAAACCAATCCAGCTTAAACCTTTTTCTAATTTACCCATCTGAACACCACCATATGCTACAATAGATTTTTCTACATTTTCTATAGAAGAAGGATCGTCTGCTTTATATCTTTCTAAACCCTGATAAAAAATTGAAGCAACAGGACCACTAGTATTTCTACAAACTTCCTTTGCAGCATCAACTCCACCAGAATTTAATGCATCTTCTACATTTCCTAATAATTTAGCTGTATTTGTACTAGCCATATTCAAGTAAATAATTCTCTCAATAGCAAGAGCCAAACCTAAAATTAAAGTTATTAATACAAAACTCATAAATCCAGGTCCCCCTTCAATAAACTTTTGTTTTAATTGTTGATGAAAACCAGGAGTTTCAACTTGCGCTGTTGCTTCTTCTGCTGGAGCGGCTTCCTCTACTTCCTCTACAGGAGCTACTTCTTCTGCCGGCGCTTCGGCCACAACATTGCTATCGTTTGCTTCAGCAACTTGCTCAGTGGCGTCAGCGTTGTTAGTTTCTTCTTGTGCATAAGCAATATTGCTTGCTCCAAAAGAAAGTATTCCAAATAATGCTAATAATGCAAATAACTTTTTCATGACTTATTTAATTGTTTTAAATTTTATTTCGAACAAAAATATAATTAAAAAATGAATTCTCCATAACTTACTTGTATCATTTTGTAAGATATTGAAAAAAATCTTTAACGGATTATACAAAAAGTAGACCATACTTAACTTATACTATTCCAAACCCCATCAATTGCATTATATTGACAGTAAAATAAAGACTAGGCAAAATTGTATTTTAGAATAAAAATCTTATTTTTGTTGAAATTAATAAATAATAAAAATGATGAAAAAAGTATTAATAATTCTAATCGCTTCTGTATACTTAGTAAGCTGCAATCAAGTTACTACAAACAATACACCTACAAAAGGGACTATCGAGAAAATAATTGAAAGAAAAACTTTAAATATAGGAACATCTGGTGAGCAATTCCCTTTTTCTTTTAAGGATGATAATGGAGAGTTAAAAGGCATTGACATAGAAATTGCAAATGCTCTTGCTAAACGAATGGGTGTTGAAGCAAAGTTTACAATACTCCCTATGGGAGAATTAATTCCTACTCTTAAGAAAGGGGATATTGATATGATATTATCGGGAACATCTGTAACCGTAAAAAGAAATATGAATGTTGCATATTCTAATTATTATTTTAAAACAGGAAAAGCTATCTTAACTAATAATAATGTAATATTTAATGGTTCATTAGATACTTTAGACAATCCTAATGTTTTGTTAGCGGTATTAAATAACTCATCGAGCTTAGATTTTGTAAACAGAAATTATCCTCATGCTACAATAAAGGTTGTCAAATCTTACGATGAAGTTCATGATTTATTTAAAAAAGGTGAAATAAATTCATTTGTTTCAGATTATGAAATTTGCGAAAGCCTTTCAATAAAAAATCTAGATATTAATTTAAAAGTTAAAACAATTGGAGGTATTCCTGAATATATTTCTGCTGCAGTTTCTCCTAACGATTTATTATTCTTAAATCTTGTTTCAAATTTCATGACTAAGGTTAAAAATGCAGAAACCGAAGTTTTAATAGATGAACTTTGGTTAGAGTACTTAAACTAAAATTAACATTCAGAAAGACAAAAGAAGCAATCAAATAAAATTGGTTGCTTTTTTATTTACTCTTACTCAAAGGTAAATTAGACATAAAAAATAATAATAAAAAAAATGTAAAGAATGTAATCCCAGCTTGGGTTTCTAGTGTATCCTCATTTAACATAGAAAAAAAAGCAACCAAAATATAGACTAAGGATAAAAAAAACACTTGCTTTTGAAATATTGGAGCAAACATAAAAAACAAACTTAAAAAGAAACCCAAAATACCAAAGCTAATAAAAAACGTTACGTACTGATTATGAGCTCTGTGTTGAAATTCCTCTGACAAAGTGCTTTCTCCATTCATATAATGTTGTTTAAATGCATCATCAACATCGCCAGTACCAACTCCAAACCAAAAATTATCACTAATTATACGCTTTGCAATTTTAAGATACTCGAAACGCTGTACAACACTACCTCCCTCTGCATAGGCATTAATAGAATACAAATACATTTGTTTTAAAATTGGATACACTTTTGTATAAGGAGATAGTTTATTCTTATAAATATAATTTGAATAGCCTTTTTCAATTAATCGAATATCAGCTTCACTTAATTTTGATATACCTAATGAATCTTTTCGCAAATTTAAAGATGTTAAATAATAAATCAAAGTAGATTTAATTGGCTTTCCTTTTTGATTTAATCCTTCGTTAAAATCAATATTACTTCTTTTATTCCACTCTGTCTCAAGTTCTTTTGCCGATACATATAAATAAACATAATGTCCATTTTCTATCTGATTCAATTTCAGATTATGCTTATACCTATTTCCATTTACTGTATACTTTTCGATACTCTTAACCGTTGGTTTCTCATCTATATTATAAAAGCGATTAATAAAACTCTTTGAAGTAAAAAAAACTAATATTAGCAGAGTAAAAACAGCAACAATAGAGCTTATCTTCATCCATAATTTTCCATTAACAATAATTGAGCGTAAAAGCATAAAAATTATTACAAAAAAGAAAACTACAAATCCTGTATAGGCATTAAGTATTACTAGAAAATAAAGAAGCCATAAACTCGCTACAACATATCCTAATCTTAGGAAAATACTTTTTGTTTGCACAAAAAAATAATACGAAGAAAATAAGCCAATATTAATAAGCAAACTCAAACGAATGTGAGAAATGAAAATTGAGATTTGCCGAACATCTGTAATTTCTCTTTCAATAATTCCAAAGTAAATAAGAGCTGATACTATTGTTGATGCAACAACAGATAAAATAAAAAAATCTAATATTAATTTAAGTTCCTTGAATTGAACTTGCTTAGAACTACCTATTAATACTGCAAGAACAAAAAGTGGCAATTTAATTTTGATATCATGCCAACCATAAGCCATATTAGTTGAATTCAACATCCATAACAAATGCAATAAAAACAAACCTATAAGATATAGAGCAGGCTTATTCTGAATCAATCTTTTCCATTTATTCTTAAAATCCAATTCCAATAACCAATTCGTTGCTAAAAGAAATTGGGAAACACTCATTAAGAAAACAGAAAATGGAATAGAAACACCTAATAAAATTAAGCTGAAGATATAAACATTCCGATGGATTCTTTCTGAAAACATAATTACTCTATAAAACTAATAAGTTTATTATCTATTTCTTAACATAAACCTCTTTAATATAATGAGACAATTTATCTGTATCAATTTTCATCATACAATCAAAATGTTTCTTAGGACATTTATCGTAACCTATTTTTGAACAAGGCCTACAAGTTAAATTTTTATTTTCTATTATTTTAGAATCCGGATTTGGTAAATATGGAGTCATACCGAACTCAGGAACTGTATTTCCCCAAACAGAAACAATTGGTTTATTAAAAGCTGCTGCAATATGCATCAAACCCGTATCGGAACTTACAACTAACTTTGCTTCTTTAACAACATTAGCCGACTGATTTAAATTTATCTTTCCACAAAGATTCTCTACTGACACCTGCAACTTCGATTCAATCTCTTTAGACTTTTCAATATCGTCTTTTCCTCCCAACAAAACAAAAGGAAGATTTAGTTTATTGATAAGATCTACAGCAATCTTAACTGGAATTTGTTTCGTATAATAAGTTGCTCCTATTACAAAAGCAACATAGGGCTCTGAAAAACTTACTCGGTACTCATCTTCCTTAGGAATAAAATAATCTAAACCCAAATTATCGTTCTTTACATCGAAAACAGAAAGTGTATCTAAATACCTATCTACAATATGTTTATGAGGCATTCTATTAATCTTCAGATTCACCAACAACCACTTCTTTATATTAAGTTTATCAACCGTAAAATTAGGAACTGATAAAGCCGATTTTATTCTTCGGGTTCTTAAGTTATTATGTAAATCTATTAAATGATCATAAGATTCCTCCTTTAACTTCTGTACAGTTACAGAAAAATCTTCATCAAGACTAATTACTTTATCTACATTAGGATTACTAGTCAATAAAAAAGAAAATTGCTTTTTTGTTAAAAAATGAATCTCTGAATCTGGAAATGTCTTTTTAAGAATTCTAACAACAGGAGTAGTAAGAACAATATCTCCTATCGAACTAAATCTAATAATTAGAAATTTTACCAAGGCTATTTAATATTATTGATGAACATTAATAAACTTAACCAATATTCTTGAGAAACATCGTTATTTTTCTTCCACAATGCCTTTGCACCATGTTTTCCCTCATCGTTCTGAGGTTGAAAAACAACTAATTTATCCTTTGGCACAAGCTCTGTAAGTCGTAATAAGTAAGGATATTCTAACTGTGTTCCTGCAATATAAACAGGAATATCTGTTTTACTTAATTCATCATGAATTAAAAAATGATTTCTAAAAAATTCACCCGGACTATAAGCTATTACAGCTTTAACCTTTGGGTTTTCCATTCCTAATTTAAGTGCTAGAGTAGCAGAGTAAGAGCTTCCAAACAAAACCACTTCTTGACTTGATTTTTCATAAATATAATCAATAGCAGCTTCTACATCAATTCCAGCATCGTACATAGAACGTAGAACTCTTTTTTCTTTTGCATTTTGTGCTGTTTCATTAGGAATAGAGTTAACGGTTCCCCCATATCGTAAATCGACAGCCAAACAGTTATATTTTAATTTCAACAAACTAATAGCAATTTCCTTATACTCTCCCTTACTATAATTTCCTTGATGTAATAATATTATATACGGATAAGTAGGATCCATTTCGTATAAATGAGCAACAACTTCTAAATCATCAGACGATTTAAAAGTTACTCTATCTTGAGATTTTGCTCCCAAAATAAAGAAAACGAAAAGTAGAAATATGAAATTACGTTTCAACACCATACAATTTCTCGCAATTTAATAATTTTTAATCAACTATTTTGCCGTTTTTGAATATTTGAACCATTATTCTTTATAATTGTTAAAAAAATTAAGGTTTATCAACATTATTGTTAAAGCTCCTTAAAAGAATTATAGACTTTCATAAATGGTACAAGGATTGCAATTTGGGATTATAATTAATAAAACAATAGAAATTATGTTGGTTACAATCTCAGGAATCATAATTATTGGAATCTTTTCAATTGGATTCATATTAGCAAATCATCAAATTAGTCACTAAAAAAGAAAGAGAATATTATGTTTATTTTATATGGAATATTAGCATTTGGATTTCTATTCATGTTTGGATATGCAAGTCTACATATCTACAAAACATACTTCACAACTGCCGATGTGCAATTTAACGATGAAGAATAATAGATATTTAATACTA
>Ga0256827_10001126_pt1 | contig 16932 bp, 19 predicted proteins | sample CV84metaG_FD_185977 | JGI IMG/M metagenome (GOLD analysis project Ga0256827, IMG submission 185977) | Hydrothermal vent microbial communities from East Pacific Rise, Pacific Ocean - CV84 | ecosystem: Environmental > Aquatic > Marine > Hydrothermal vents | place: Pacific Ocean: East Pacific Rise... | reverse complement strand
CACGCTTTTGAGAGTTCAAACCCTTCAGTCGATTAAGAATCTCCTCATCGGAAAGATCTTTAACCTCCGGAACTTCCAATAAAATATGGAAATGATTCGACATAATGCAATACGTTAGCACCTTTACTCCCATAAACCGCTCTAACTTACGCATCGTAATTCTAAAAAACTCCTTTTCTTCATCCCCCAAAAGGAAATCTCCACTAACTATTCTAGACATCAAATGATAGTAGTTTGTTCTACTTTGCCCTAATATACGTGCTCTTCTCATAAACACCTTTTTGTATGTTTTTATTTTATTGTCAATATAATTTCACAATTACTTAGGTCTGTCCCTGGATTTAAGATAAAAAAAAACTCTGAATTACTCTGGAAAAAAATCACCTAATTTAGATGTTGGAGTCGGGCGAGATGTGGTGGCAGTAGGTATTTTATTTGCACAGAGACATTGATTCATAAATTCGGAAGAAGAGAATACGTGTGCCCCTGTGCTTTGAACGGTGGTTTGTTCTGCGCGATCGGATGTGATGACCAGCACCTTTTCGGGGTCAGGGCATCCTTCTACTAATCGTTCAATAATTGAGTCGGCGGTTAAATTCGAGGGCGAAAAAATAACTTCTATTACATCGGTACTTAGAGCAGAATCCTCGCCTGCGGATTGTCCGTCGAAAACAACGATGGTGTGTTTTGCTGTTTGAAAAGCTGTTTTTTCAATCATACGAACTAAACGATGTCGTGCTTCTTGCAGATGAGTTGAAGCACATTCCACAAGAGTTGAATCGGTGTGCAATAGGTTGTATCCGTCGATAATTAGATAGTGATAACGCATTATTTTTTCCTAAACCACGGAAAACGCGGTTTTTTATTTTCTAGAAGGGTTTCGAGTTGCTGTTTAAATTGGTCTTTAATTTGGAGTCCTTGGGTGTAAATTGAATGGGCTTTATGAAAGTCTAATGTGTTTACACCCACAAGAGGTGGACAGATATATAAATCTACTGGGTTTGATTTTAGTTTTTCTTCAACAAGAGCCTCTTGCATGACTTCGTAGGAGTAGAAAATAGCATCAATGGGCGATGGAATTTTTGAGACACTTTTTGGTGGTTTTCCTGAAATATTCACTGCAATTTTAAAGGTACAAGAAGGATCAAGCAAATCAACGGGGACATTGTTCACAAGCCCTCCGTCCACTAAAACAGTTTGATCAATAACAACTGGCGTAAAAACATATGGAATAGCCATACTGGCTCGTAATGCAGGTAATAAGTCTCCTGATGAAAAAACTTTTTGTTTGCGTCTCCAAAAATCTGTTGCCACCACTTTTAGTGGGATTTTTAATTCATCGAAAGTAGAGATTTGCATTTGTTCGTAGAGAAATGTCAGAAACTTTTCTCCTTTTAGGAGCCCTTTTGGCTTAAAGCTAATGTGTGGATCCAATAAGGCTAGCCCTTTTAAGAACTCTTTATTTTTAATCTTTTTTCGAAAGGAGCCTTCTTTGGGTGGGATGAATTCTTGAATCATTTCTACGATTTCTTTTGCCGAGTGTCCCGAGGCGTAAAGTGCTCCAATAATAGCGCCGATGCTGGTTCCTGTGATACAACACGGACGAATACCCAACTCATCAAAGACCTCAAGAATAGGAAGGAGAGCAAAACCCTTTGCTCCCCCACCCCCTAGTGCTAGTCCAATTTTTACTTCTTGAGTCATTTAATCTCGACTCATAAAAATTTGAATGAGATACCAAAATAGTAAAGCGATAGAAGCAAATAGTTGTAACGATGCCGCCACGTATTGATCTGGATGATAGTGATGTATGATATTTGAGGTATCGTACAAAATGGCTCCACTAGCAATCAACACCATCACAAAAGAAAAGAGCAATCCGAGGTTAAATCCAAACAAAACAGAACAAATAATCAATCCCAAAGTTACTGTTCCTGCAATCATTAAAATGCTACGTAAAAAGGAAAAATCTTTTCGCGTCACAAAAGCCACTAAGGTTAATCCAACAAAAAGGAGTAAGGTCATAATTGTAGCCATTGGTAAAACATCTGAACTACTTTTATATACTGCGAGCCAAAGAAGTGGGACAAAAATAATTGACTCTGCAATTACGTAAAGAGTGAGTCCAATATATTGGGTCGTTTGTGACGCATTACTCATTGCTAAACGAGCCGCTAAATTTCCGACTAAAATAAAAGCGCCTAAAATAGCCAACCACCCAAATTGAAGAGTTATCAGCTTTATCATTATATCTGCAATTGGAGAGTTTACTAGATAAAATTCCAACCCTACAAAAACAAGAATAGCGGCAGCTAAATGGGCATACGTACGCCGAATAAAAACGGCACGGTCACTGGGTGCTGATTTTGAAACGGTTAATTGTTGAGCATATTCATTCATTTTTTATTTCTCTTTTTTTAATGGGGAATCGTCACATGTTAGGTCTCCTAAAGCGTATTGGATTCCATCGAGGAAAAATTGGAGTAACTCGGGTTGTTCAAAGCTATGTCCTTCGTGCGAGGGAGAGGAAAAAAAGACCCGTCCTTTTCCATATTTTTTTATCCAGGCCACATATCGAATATCTGATTGAATTTTTTCCTGTTGCTTCTTATTTTTCCCGTATTTCAAAATATCTGTATTTAAAATCAAAAGCGGATGAAAGTTTTTATCTGCATATGCATTTTTAAACATATAAGGTTCATCGGAATGGATAAAAGGTTTTCCTTTAAAGGCTTTAAGTAGCGGATGGTTTGGATCGGTTAGGGTGAGAGTAACCTTCTGCAACGAAGGATGAAAATCAAAACTGCCACCCACCATTTTACTAAATTCGGGCGAATTATTTTGCATGGTAATTCCTCCATGAAGCACAATTAAACCGCGCCCTTCTTTTACAAAATTTAAAATGTTTTCTTCTAATGTTTTGGCTATTTTTTCGTTTTCCGCTCCGTCGCCCAAGACATCTAAAAAAATGTTTCTTCTTGGACTTTTTGGACAGGTATTATTCAAAACAATGGCATCAAATTCTTTTAAGGCATCCGCTTTAAACATCATAATATTTGTGGTTACAACCACATCAAATGCTCCGCTTTTTTCGCCTAGAATTTTCAGCATCGCACTCGTATGAGGAATAACCCAATGCTTATATCCTGTGGCTAAAGAAAAAACCAAGATTTTATGTTTTTTAAGGGGCTTTACCGTTGGGTTTGCGGGTGCCAATTTTTGAATCGTTTGCTCCCACTCTTTGGTTAATTCAAATTTTTGACTTTTATCTGCTAAAGCAATTAAACTAAGCATCCACACACTAAAAGTAATAATCCAGATTTTATTTTTCATTTTTTCTCCAAGTAATTTCTCTTTATTTTTTTACTCTTGCACTGCTTTAGAGTCAAGATTGAACCGTCGAATGCTTGCGTTTTGAGCATTATTTGTTACCGTACGTCTCTTCCTTTTTTACTCATCCAAAACCTATTTTATTTTTTATGAGTAGATACCAAAACTCAATTGGAGAAAATCGATGACCAAAAATTCTACCTCACCAGTAAAAATAAAAACCGTAATTCTTGGAGCCGGCGGACGGATGGGAAAAACCCTTATTCGTTGTATTGTGGAGGAAAAAGTAAAAGGGCTTGAACTTGTTGGAGCCGTTGATTTATGGGATGTTCCCGATCTTGGAAAAGATGTGGGACCCATGGCTGGAACCAAAGAAACAGGGATTAAACTGATCAACAATTTAGAAGAAGTGGGGAAAGATGCGGATGTGATTATTGATTTTTCATCTCACCACTGCACTGCAGGAAATGCTCCACGTATTGCGGAATGGGGAACTGCTTGGGTGATTGGAACCACAGGACTTAATGATGAAGAACTCCTCTCCATCGATGCTACTGCACAAAAAACAGCGGTGGTTCTTTCAGGCAATATGAGTCTGGGCATCAATCTACTCTGCAACTTAGTGGAAGCAGGAGCACATGCACTTAAAGATCGCGGCTACGACATCGAAATACTTGAACGCCATCATAATCTAAAAAAAGATGCCCCCAGCGGAACCGCCCTAATGCTCGGAGATGCCGCTGCAAAAGGATACGACTGGAATCTTAAAGAGGTACAAGTGGACGGACGCACTGGACTTCCTGGTGAACGTCCCGAAAAAGAGATTGCCTTTCACGCCATTCGCGCTGGAGACATTGTGGGCGACCACTCCGTTCTTTTTGCTGGAATGGGAGAAATGATTGAACTCTCGCATCGTGCTACGAACCGAGATCTCTTTGCTATTGGAGCTCTTCAAGCTGCGCTTTGGGTCGCCGACAAACAGCCCAAGCTTTATCATATGAAAGATGTGCTGGGGTTATAATTCTAGGAAAAATCTAAGAAAATAACATCTATCGTTCTTTACGTAAATGAGAAGGAAGAATACGAAGTTGATCTCGATATTTAGCTACGGTTCGACGCGCCACTTTAATTCCTTTTTCCTCAAGTAATGTTACCAATTTGGCATCGGAATATGGTTTTTTCTTATCTTCTTTTTGAACAATTTCTAGAAGAGCCACTTTAACACTTTCGTTTGAAATTAAGGAGCCATCTTTCATTTTAAAACCCGGCACAAAAAAATATTTCATACTCAGCAACCCTTGAGGCGTCTGCATATATTTTCCACTAATGGCACGGCTAACCGTCGTTTCGTGTACCTCTAGTATTTTTGCAATCGTTTTCATATTTAGAGGTTTTAATTTAGCTACTCCAAAATCAAAGAACTCTCGTTGGATTCGTACAATTTCGACGGCGATACGATAGATCGTGCTTAAACGCTGATCGATACTTTGAATAAACTGTTTTGATTTGGTGATTTTTTCACGAATATAGATCTTCACCTCTTTAGAAATTGCAGGATCTTTAAGCATTTTAAGGTATTTTGGGCTGATAAAAAGGCGAGGATAAGGCACTAAATTTTGGGTAATCTTATACTCTCCATTTTCATCTTTTTCCACAAAGATTTCGGGCACCACATACTCAATACGTTCTTCGCTAAAACTTCGTCCAGGTTTGGGGTTTAGTGCTGCAACAACCTCGGAAAGCTCTTTAACTCGTTCAACAGAAAGATTCATTCCTGTAGCAATTTCGTTATATTTATGCCGACTTAGTTCATCCAAATAATCACTCACAAGGTGATAGACTTGAGAATCTTCCTTCCCTTGACGTTCCAATTGAAGCAAAAGACACTCTCGCAAATCACGAGCACCCACTCCTGGCGGATCAAAGTCATGAATAATAGCCAAAATTTTATCAAGGGTTTCTTTGGGGAAATTAGGTAGTGCCAAAAGGTCTTCTACATCCAATTGAAGATAGCCATCGTCATCAATATTTCCCACGACAATTTCTGCAACCTTGCGTTCATAATCCGTTAGATTTGCAAAATTCAACTGTTCAAGCAACTGATCTTGTAAGGTTGACGCCTCGGAAAGCGAATCCATCATATATTGATATTTTTCATCTGCTTCTGAGTTATTATTTGATTGTCTATTTTTATAAAAATCTTCGTTCCAATCCTCTCCGAGAGCTGCGAGTTGTTCAAACTCGTTATCAAATTCATCCCGCTCGACATCTTTGGTTCCCTGTTCAATCTCAATTTGTTCATCTGCAGGCGTCTGAGTTGCTTCTAAAGTGGGATTTTCCGAGAGCTCTTTTTTAATCATTTGCTGCAATTCTAGCATGGGCATATGGAGAATTTCCAATGATTGAAAAAGATGAGGTGACAACACCTGATGCATCTTTAGCTCTTGCCGCAACGATAATCCCATTTCTACCATAAAAAAAACTCCTTAAGCACGTCTAATGCCAAACCAATATCGCTATGCTAGAAGGAAGAAAAAAAATGACAACTTATTTTTCCAAAAAAATCAAAATACTACAGACGTACTTCAATCCCCTTTTCACGCATATGTTGCTTTACTTCTTTGATTGTAAACGTTCCAAAATGAAAAATCGAAGCCGCCAAAACGGCATCGGCTTTCCCTTTGGTAACAGCATCGGAAAGATGATCCAACGTTCCCGCTCCGCCCGAAGCAATTACAGGAACAGAAACCGACTCAGAAACCCTTCGAGTCAACTCCAAATCGTACCCCGCTTTGGTTCCATCAGCATCCATACTCGTTAATAAAATTTCTCCAGCTCCGCGTTGAGTTGCTTCGATCGCCCACTTAATGGCATCGAGAGAGGTTGGATTCCGTCCGCCATGAGTAAACACTCCCCACGTACCGTCCTCTTTTCGACGAGCATCGATGGCAATAACAATACATTGGGAACCAAACATATCTGAACATTGATTTAAAATATCAGGATTTGAAATGGCTGCTGTATTGAAGGAAACTTTATCGGCTCCCGCATTCAACATTTTTCGAACATCAGCGGGCGTACGAATTCCGCCACCTACGGTTAGAGGCATAAAAACCTGTTCCGCACAGCGTTTAACAATATCAACCATGGTTTCTCGTGCATCGCTTGACGCTGTAATATCAAGGAACGTTAATTCATCAGCCCCTTGTAATTCATACGCTTTAGCGCACTCCACGGGATCGCCTGCATCACGAAGATCAATAAAATTCACACCTTTTACTACGCGTCCACCGGTTACATCTAAACAGGGAATAATTCGTTTTGCTAACATGCTTTTCTTTTCCTTTTTCATGTGTTCAAATTTAATAACGAGTACGGTATTGTAGTGATTCGAATAAGGCAAATGGGTTTTTGATTTATTGACAATTCCCACAAATAAAAAATAGGCTGAACTGAAGCGTTGAAACACGTTTTTAAATCCCATACAGTGGGGTTTTGATTTTTAGATAGGAAAAAGAATGGCAACAAAGAAAAAGAGAGCAAAAAGAAGAACAACGCATTATGTGCACACAAAAAAACGAAAACGATCTGATTCGTCAATCTGGATTCGTCGTATTCTTTCTATTGGCGTGCTTCTCCTTTTTTTGGGATTTATCATTTATGGCATTATTTCTGGTTTTAAATGGACCCACCAAAAATTTTTCACAAAAAACCCGCTCTTTGAAATTCAACATTTAGACCTTTCAACCGATGGGAAACTCAGAGAAGATCAGATTCGTGAATATTCAGGGATTTCCGAAGGAACAAATCTATTTTCTATTTCCTTTGACGAAATAGAATCACACTTACGCGAAGTTTCCATCATCGAAAAGGTTTATCTCTGGCGCACGCTTCCACACACCTTGCACATTAAAATCGTCGAGCGAATTCCCATGGCACGTATTCTTGGGCCTTCTACCCCGCGTTCATATCCTTATTTAATCGATCATCTCGGATATATTTTACCACCTCGTTTAAGCGCAAAATCTCTTCCTCTTATAAAGGGTCTTAATCAAGAATTAAAATTGGGCACCCCTCTGAATGATCGCGACGTAAAAATTGCGCTAAAAATTATTGCCTACTGCGAAAGTGATAATTATCTGCACGCCTTTATAAAAATAAAAACCTTAGATGTAAAAAATTTGGATTACATTGATATACGATTAGAAGATGGAATCCGAGTTCAGATGCCCCGTTACTCGATCCCTGCAAAGCTAAAAAAACTTGCGACCATGATTAAAATTTCGCTCGGAGAAGGAAAACATTTAAAAAATGTAGATTGCACAATTGATTCACCAACCGGCACATATTACACACATTAAAGGAAAACCGATGGAAAACAGCGTTGTTTTAGAAATAGGAACAAGTGAAATTCGCTTAATGGCGGGAGAGCTCCGCGATGACGGCATGCTTATTGTTACTGGAATTGAATCCGTAAAATCTAAAGGGATCCGCAAAGGAGAGATTCAAAATCGAGATCTTGTGATTACCTCCTTACGAGAAGCGATAAAAAAAACCGAAACCATTTTACATAAAAATATACACGCTGTTCACCTTGTTACTTCGGCAGGTGGTGTTCAAAGTAAAATAAATACCGGCATCTTTAACCTAGTTGACCCCGATGAGAATGTATCACAAGAGATCACAGAAGAAGATATCGCCGAAGTCATCGAAATTGCCCGTTGCACCACCCTTCCAGAGAATCGAATAAAACTGCACACCCTCCAACAATATTTTCAAGTTGACGACACCTACGGAATTATTAATCCCCTACAAATGACCGGTTCAGACTTACGCTTAGATATGTTAACCATTCATGGAAAACGCAGTACCGTTCACAACTTTCAAAAACTCGTAGACGATGTTCCCATCACCTGCTTAGATGCCGCTTTTAGTGGCCTCTGCGCAGCTTTATCGGTTTTAACCAACGAACAAAAAAAGATGAGTACGTTGGTTATTGACCTTGGAGCAGGAACAACAGACTTTGTTATTTATGCCAATGGACTCGTTCAAACCGCAGGAAGTATTCCTGTTGGAGGTGACCACCTTACCAATGATATTTCCGTGGGACTTACCATCTCTCTGCAACAAGCCGAAGAGATAAAAAAACGAGATGGAACCGCTTTAACGAATCGTCTTGAACGGGAACGAACCATTTCTATTCCTGCCCAACGAGGTTTTTCCGCGAGAATGATTCGTGCCGCCACTCTAAACACCATCATTAGCGCAAGAATGGAAGAAACACTCTCTTTTATTAAAGACCACATCGACCACTACTGTCCCAACATTCCTCTTTCGGGCGGCGTTTTACTCACAGGAGGCGGAGCCTATTTAACCGGAATTCGAGATTTGGGAGAAAAGATATTTAATGTCCCCTGTTCCCGAGGAAAGCCCTACGATGTTCAAGGACTTCCCGCCACAGAAACCCCGCGTTTTGCCACACTTATCGGATGTCTTCGTTATGAGGAATCACTCAAAAAACCCGAAAAAAAACCATCCCGCTTCAAAAAAATAATCCGTTCGATTTGGGGAGGAAACCATGAGTAAACAACCCAAAAACAACCCAAACAACGAATCTATTGCACCCCGAATTCTTACCATGGGAGTAGGAGGAAATGGCATTCAAGCCATTCGATATTTACAACAAAAAAACAAAAAGATAAATCTGGTCGGGATCGATACCGACACGCAAGCCATCTCCAACAGTCTAGTTGAACACGCCGTTCACATTGGCAAAGAAGTAACCAACGGATTTAGTGCGGGCGGAGACCCCGAAGTGGGTAGACAAGCCATCGAAAAAGATTCCACTTACGTTCGGAATTTATTACGCCCCACCGATCTACTTATTATTGTTGCAGGACTGGGTGGAGGAACAGGTTCTGGCGCCCTACCCGTCATCACTCGTATTGCTCGCGAAGCACATACTTTAGTTCTATGTTTGGTCTCTATGCCTTTTAAATTTGAAGGAAAATCCATTCAGCAAAAAGCAGATAAAGCCCTTAAACGCCTCCGGATGCACGCCGATGCCATTGTTCGACTTCCAAACCACTTGCTCGTTTCTCCAAAAGAAAAAAATGCTCCCGCTGAAGAACTTCTTACCCGAGGACAAAAACTTATGGGTGATGCGGCTCTTACCATTACATCTATCCTATCCCAAGATGGAATTTATGGTCTCGACTTTGCTTCTTTAAGAACCATGCTCCAAAACTGCGACGGGTTTTGTCATTTTGCTAGCACACATACCGAAGGAACCGATCGGAGCCAACTGGCTTCATATCATCTTTTAAACCATCCATTATTAAATGATGGAAACTTAATTAAAGGAGCGCCAGGCCTTATTGTAGGGCTTCTTGGTGGTCCCGATTTAACGTTAGAAGAAATTGAATCCATCATGCGCCCTATTCACCAAAAATTACCGCCCGAAACATGGATAAATATTGGCGTTATTATTGACCCTGAAATGAAAAACAAACTCTCGGCCATGTTGCTTGTTGCTGAACAATGGAAAGAGCCACTCGTAGATGACTCGGGAAAGAAACTTGGATTTTCGCTAGGTCGAGCCCAAACCATTAATCAAGGAGAACTTCCTCTTGAAATGATTGGAAAAGGACAGTTCTCTAAATCGGAACCCACAATCTTCCACAATCAAGATTTGGATGTTCCAACCTATGTCCGAAAAAATATAAAACTACCCCGCTAACCCCATGAAAGAAAAACCCGATCCGTTAGAAAAAATGTACAAAGAGCTCGCAGAAAAAGAGAACTCATACCGCTCGCGTGCACTTAAGATGTATCCTCATATTTGTGCAAGTTGTGGGCGTGAATTTTCTGGCACACGCCTTAAAGAACTTACGGTTCACCATAAAGATCACAATCACGACAACAATCCTCCCGATGGCAGCAACTGGGAACTTCTCTGTATTTATTGCCATGATCATGAACACGAAAAACACAAAATGAAAGGATACGGAGGAAAAGAAGAAGCGTTCCAATCCTCTGGTTTTTCTATGTTTAATGAGCTCGACCAACTCTTCTCAGAAGAAAAAAAAGAAGATTAACTCCCCTTCTTATTTAACATTTAATTGATTGCGCAGTCCGCCCAATTTTCCAAGAACCTGATTTGCTTTTGCTTCGGCATCACGTTGGGTCTTAATCGTAGGATCTAATTGGATTAATTGTTGATAATAGTTATTTAACACCTCAGCCGATTCACCCTGCTCTTTAGCAATTAAAACCGACAACCAAATAGAGGCTCTTTTATAATCTATATTGCTACTGGCTTGTGCTTCTTTAACAAATTTTTCTGCCGTGGGATAATCACGATCAACCAATGCCATAAGCGCTTTATAATTTTCTTCTCCATATTTTTCTTTTAATTTTTTATCCTTTTGCCCGCCATGTACAGCCCCCATGGTGGCACCAGTTGCTCCACCAACCACAGCTCCTTGAGCCGCGTTTTCCAAAGGATTACCCGAAAAAAGACCCCAGAAAAAACCAGAAACCGCTCCACCTAAAGCCCCATATGCTGCTCCTTTTTTTGCCTCAGATTTACTTGCCGATGAAGATGCACATCCCGCAACGTAAAACAATGCAACACTCAAAACTATCATTCCTATTGATCTTATTTTCATTTTATCTGCCTCTCTTATTATTTTCCTATTAAAAACAAAACATACTCTATCTATTTGAAAACCTTCAAGCCGGTTTTTATTTTAAATGGTTAAAATTATCTTTTTATAGATTGAATAAACCAAAGAGTAGCCGTAAAATTTCTTGCATGAAAAAAGAAACGTTTGAACGACCCGATTGGGACGAATATTTTATGGATATTGCGCATGTTGTTGCTCAACGGGGGAATTGTAGCCGCCGAAAAGTTGCTGCTGTTTTAGTGAATGAACACCGAATTATTTCTACAGGATATAATGGAACACCAAAAGGGGTTCCTAATTGCTTCGAAGGAGGGTGTCCTCGTTGTTCAAGCGAAGCCCCCTCGGGTGAAAATCTTGGCGAATGCATTTGTGCACACGCTGAAGAAAACGCCATTGTACAAGCGGCTTATCATGGCATTGCTGTTAAAAACAGCATCTTATACTGCACCCTTAGTCCCTGTTTAATGTGTGCAAAAATGATTATTAATGCAGGGATAAAAGAGGTTGTTTACGAAACAGAATATCATTTCACCCAACAGGCTCGTGAACTTTTTGATTGTGTTGGAATTTGTTACAGAAAACTGAACCGAACCCCTTAAAAATGAAAAAAATACGTACCCTTCTTTTTCTTGTTTTCCTTTATCTTCCTACGCTTAAGGCGGAAGATTATTCGGACTGCTTTTTCCCTGGGGAAGTTACAAAATACAAAATATACTGGATGGGCATTCCGCTTGCTTGGTCACAAACGACCACCGATTCCATCACCAAAGATGGAAAAAAATTGATTCGAATAACAGTTATTACTCAAAATTATATTCCTGTTTATTCGGTTGATGACCGCACCGTTATCTTAATTGATCCCGCTACAGCCCTTCCCATCAGTATAGATATTACTCTTAATGAAGGTTCTGTTCATGAAAAAACAATCACCACCTTCTTTCACGATAAAAAAGTAGCTGTTTTTCAGGATCGAATTGCCAAAACGATCAAAGAAATTCCTATTAACAAAACAACAAAAGATCTTTATTCATTCATCTACTCCGTCCGAAAACATAAGCTTAAAGAAATAGCTGGAAAAAAATATAAACTACTCGTTGATGGTAAAATGTATGAACTTGGATTTAAAATTCATCCCGATAAAAAAATTTCTGTCCCTGAATATGGAGATGTTTTATGCACCACCATTGAACCCATCGCTCAATTCGATGGCATCTTTATCCGAAAAGGCAAAATTCTCTTTTGGGTTTCTAAAGAAAACCCTCACATTATTACCTGCGCAAAAACAAAGGTTGCTGTCGGGAAAATAACCATTCAGCTCCAGAGTGTCTCGGGACCAGGAAAAGATTTTTGGATAAAGAAAAAAGAGCAGTAAAAAAACATTGATCAATCATTTGGATATAAAGTATGAAAAAAATAATTGGCGTTATTCCATCTCGTTGGGGATCCACCCGTTTCCCAGGAAAAAGCCTCGCCATGCTCTTGGGAAAACCCATGGTTCAATGGGTAATAGAGCGGGTTAATCAGGCAAAAAAATTAGATGCAGTATGGGTTGCAACCGATGACCTGCGTATTGCTGATTGTGTAAATCAACTCAATATTCCTAATGTACAAGTGGCTATGACTCGTTCGGATCATCCTTCTGGAACCGATCGAATTGCAGAAGCGATTAAAGAAATAGATGCCGATGCCATCATTAATATCCAAGGCGACGAACCACTTATTGATCCTGCTTTAATTGACCAACTCGCCGAACAGATTTCTAACGATGAATGGGATATGGTCACGGCTGCCACACCCATTACCACACTCGAAGAAATGAACGATCCTTCAGTTGTGAAAGTTGTTTTTAATCGTCAAGGGAAAGCACTCTATTTTTCTCGCGCCACCATTCCGTATATTCGCGATCCACAATCTCCACCTGATCCTAGTATCTATTGGCGCCACATTGGGATTTATGCGTACCGTCGCGACTATCTTCTTCGCCTTGTGGCGCAACCCCCTTGCTCCCTTGAAAAACTAGAAAAATTAGAACAACTCCGCGCCCTTGATTTGGGGTGCAATATGAGCGTGATTCAAACCCGTGATTTTGGCATTGGTGTCGATACTCCCGCAGATGTTCCAAAAGCCGAGGCTCTCCTCAAAAAGCTCCATTAAATAACAAAAATTGAGTTTTTAATGGCTCCTATTTTTTCGCTGAATGGCAATCAATGCAACAACGCCTTCAATCACCATCCAGATCTGAAGCAGAAGAATGAAAGCACCTATTCCAAGTAACATCCATTGTTGGTGGGCAAAAAAACGGACTAAATTGATCTGCATTGCCCAAGCAGTAATGCCAACCATAAAGACCATAGGAATAGTTGTGTAGATAATGGGCGCATTTCGTTTGGCTAACCAGATGGTAATAACCAACAAAGAGAGCCCTGCCAAAAGTTGATTCACCGCACCAAAAAGAGGCCAAAGAGCAAGTGCGCCCTTTCCTCCATTTGCCGAAAAAGCCAACAAAAGTGCAGTGACTACAGCAATAAAAGTAGCAGGATGTTTTTTACTAAGCGCAGGCACATTACAATGAACCGAAATTTCTGCCACGATGTATCGTTGAATTCGAGTTGCCGTATCAAGAGTTGTTGCCGCAAACGATGCCACAAAAACACCCATAAGAGTCAGCAACACTTCACGAGAAATCCCTAGATGAGTAGTCATATTGGCAGCCCCCGTTACAAAAGCCGCAATTTTTGCACTTAATCCCTTCGCTGCATTCCATGTTTCATACTGTTTTGAAAAAGCGGCGATCCCTGTAAAATGCTCTCCTCCACTATCGAGACCCAATCCAATTCCTGCTCCACACGCAATAAGAACAATAACCGCTAGCAACCCTTCAAGCAACATACTCCCATAACTAATCCCTTGCGCATTTCGTTCATTATCGCACTGTTTTGAAGTGGTTCCCGATGAGACCAAACTATGGAATCCTGAAATCGCTCCACAGGCAATTGTAATAAACAAAATCGGGAAAATCGGAGGAGCACCCGTAGGATGTAAATGGACTGCTGGAGCCACCATCGGCGGATGAGAAACAGCAATACCCAAAAGAAGCAACACCATCGCTATGGCAAGTTGAAATGCATTAATATAATCACGAGGTTGTAACAAAAAAGTAACTGGAAGTGTGGAGGCAATATAAGCGTAGATCAACAAAATAACAACCCAACCACCTACCGAAGGGAGATGATCGCCAATACCGGGGAAAAGAGCTCCAAGCCAAATGGTTAAATACATAAACACAGTGGCAATCAATCCCGAAATAAGCGGAGATGCCCCTTTTTTATAGACCACAAATCCAAGCAAAATAGCAATGGGCATTTGAAGCCAAACGGGTAAAACGGATGTGGGGAACATGGTGAAAACCGAAGCAATCACAACCCCAAAAATGGCAATCACAATCCACAACGTAAAAAAGATAATCAACATAAACAAGATGCGGACACGACGATTAATAATATTCCCCGCCAACTCGCCAATACTACGTCCATCGTTTCGCATCGAAACCACCATCGATCCAAAATCATGTACCGCACCCATAAAAATAGAGCCCAATAAAATCCAGATCAACGCAGGAACCCACCCCCAAATAATAGCAATAGCAGGCCCCACAATAGGACCCGTTCCCGCAATCGATGTAAAATGATGACCAAACAACACCATCTTATTTGTGGGCACATAATCCACATCATCTCTTAACGTTTCACTTGGACAACGGTTTTGCGGATTTATCTTAAAAATCTTTCGTGCCAAAAATCGACCATAGGTATAATACGCAAGCAAATAAAGAACAAACGTAACCACAACAATAAAAAAGGAATTCATTTCTTTCTCCAATAATCTCTATTTTTCAAATGGATCAACCCGAAGCCAACAGTTGTAATTTCTATCCTGTACTAAAGTCAAGAAACCAACCCAAAGAAATGTCTTCCTCCACAACAACCCTAATCCCTATATTTTTAAGTTCATCTCTTGATTCCTTTTTTAATACATGCTTCACTCGCTCTTTCCTCACCCATCTACGGAGTTTCTAATGGCTAAAATGAGTATTTATAAAGAATTTAAGTTTGACGCAGCCCATCGTTTACCTTGTGTAGATGCCGAACATAAATGTGGGAACTTGCACGGGCACACCTTTGTTTTAGAAGTTCATCTCACAGGAACAGTCGATCCAACCTACGGTTGGATCCTCGATTTTAATGAACTTCGTTTTGCAGTAAACCCCATCATTAAACAGCTCGATCATGCCATGTTAAACGAAATCGAAGGACTAGAAAATCCAACCAGCGAAAATCTTGCCGTTTGGTTTTGGAAACAACTCAAACCTAAACTCTCTCAACTTTCAAAAATCGTAATAAAAGAGAGTCCAACCAGCGGTTGCATCTATTGTGGTGACGACTAAACCTTCTATATCGTTACAACGTTCCGTCGTACGTCATCACAAAATTAAACGCCAAATCATCTTCAGAGAAGGAATCATTCATCGCATTTGCCACCTGCTCTTGCGAATCAAGAACATCCATCTCGGTTAAAACAATCCCCACATTTGCCGTTTGAGGCGTATTCTTTTGAAGCACAAAAGCAAGCAAAACAACAAACGATGCTGCCATAACCAATGCAGGCCGCCATCGACGCCAAACCGTTAAAGATCTAGAAGGAACACGTCGACGAATTTCGCGTTTAACCTCGTTTAAAACATCGAGAGAAGGTTCATCTTTTGCCGCAAACAAGGGTGAGGTCTTAAATCGAGCAATCATTCCATGAAATTCACGACACGATTCACAATATTCTAAATGGGTTAAAACCTCAGAAGGAAGGCCTTCTTTATCCTCTAACAATATTTGATTTTTAATCTGTTCACACGTTTTCATAATTGCTCCTACAAATTTTCGTACTCATCTTTCAACATAGAACGTAAGTTACCCAACGCATATTGCATCCGAGCCAAACAAGTATTAATAGAGCAGTGTTGGATCTTAGCAATTTCCTTAAAAGAGATGTCGGAATACATCCGCATAAGAAAAACCTCTTTTTGCTCTAAAGAGAGGGTTTCAACCGCTCTTGCAATGCGTTCGCCGAGTTGAAATCCACTCACTTCCTCCGAGGGCATAATACCAGAAGCGGGCAACCGATCTTCAAGTGTTCTTTCATCATCCTCGCCTCCATACGATCCCCCTTGCATAGAAACTTGTCTTTTATTCCGTCGAGCCCGATCAATCACGTAATTATGCGCAATCCGAAACATCCAGTTTAAAAAGTTAGTGTGCTGGAATTTATGAATATTTTTTAAAACACGAAACCACGTTTCTTGAAAAATCTCATCCGCATCTTCCCGCCCCTCCGTCATCTTTAAAATAAACGAATAGAGCGGTCGTTTATATTTTTCAACCAAAGGTTCCAGCGCATTTTCGTCTCCTGCAAGATACGCTTGGATGGCGTCTGTATCAAAAGAATCCATAAATTTAGTTCATCCATTAAAAAAATCTAGCGATCATTCGTCCATTTTTACATTCAAACTCTCTCGCAAAACAACGTAAAAAGTAAAACTAACTCAACACACAAAAAATAGCGAATACAAAACAACGTCTTACTCCCCCGTTTTAGTTTTCTCTTTTTTCTAAAAAATAAAAAAAAACTATGCGGAAGAATCCCTTTTCGACGAATCTTCATTTTCCAGTTCACGGAGAATGAGTTCGGCGGGGGTCATATATTTTTTTTCGGTATTGCAGGTTTTACAACAGGGAACGCAGTTGCTTTTTGTGCTTTTCCCTCCTCGAACGACGGGTAAAACATGATCCATTGTCAGTTCGGAGGGGTTAAAGGTTCCGCCGCAATAGTGACAAATTCCTTTTGCACATTGCTGTTTCCACCA
>Ga0256827_10001125_pt1 | contig 16937 bp, 19 predicted proteins | sample CV84metaG_FD_185977 | JGI IMG/M metagenome (GOLD analysis project Ga0256827, IMG submission 185977) | Hydrothermal vent microbial communities from East Pacific Rise, Pacific Ocean - CV84 | ecosystem: Environmental > Aquatic > Marine > Hydrothermal vents | place: Pacific Ocean: East Pacific Rise... | reverse complement strand
ATCAACCTAAATATAGAGGATATAGGCATCGGAAAGGTCAAGGACAGAAAGGTGGCGGTAGACACGGGGGAGGAAATCGACACTAATGAGATTTGTACTATTGATATATCTCCTTCTGACTAGCAGTATATCTGCAAACTATTATGATAGTGATATAGATGGTGTAGAAGATAGACTTGATCAATGTAACGATACCCCTTTTGATGTGTTGGTAGATGAATTTGGTTGTGGTAAGCACAGTACAAATGTGAAATTTACTTTAACATTAGGTACAGATGTAGGGTTTGACACTTTAGATAGTAGGGATACTACCTATAATTTTGCATTTGACTATAAGATAAATCATTGGCATATGGGGATTTCAAATTCAAATTATATAGGTTATGATGAGAATAATAGTACTTCACGTGAATTAGGAGATATTTATACTTATATTGGATATGAAGTTACTAAAGCCAATTACACTTCTATTGTTACTTTAGGTACTAAACTCGCAATGGCAAAAGAGACAGTCGGTACAGGAGAAAATGATTATTACATCAGTACGCAGCTTGAGAAGTACTCTCTTGATGCCTCAACAAAACTATTTGGTGTAGTTTTTTATACAGTTACAGGTGATACGCCCAGTTTAAAATATGAAGATATATTCTCTGGTAGTATAGGTGTTGGGTATAATATAAATGATAAGTATTATACTTCTATTTCCTATGAAAATAGTGAGTCTATTTATAGTGATACAGAAAATTTCCAAGCCATTTTATGGACAAATTACTATGTATGGAAAGAGAATAATTTTGTAGAGCTTGATTATATGTGTGGCTTAGATACATTGTCTTATAAACATATGATTTCTTTTAAATTTGGAGTTACTTTTGAGTAAAATTTTATTATTGGAAGATGATCCAAATTTAGCAAAGACATTGATAGAGTATCTTTCTTTATATCATTATAATACTACATGGACAAAGAATGGAGAAGAAGCTTTAGATGCCAGTTATGAGAATAAATATGATTTATACCTCTTTGATATTAATGTACCTTTATTAAATGGAGTTGATTTATTACAATCTCTAAGAGATGCAGAGGATTTTACCCCTACTATTATTATTTCTGCGCAAATTGACGTGGCTAGTGTCACTGAAGGATTTAGCGCAGGAGCAGATGATTATGTAAAAAAACCTTTTGATCCAGAAGAGTTACTTGTACGTATACAGGCAAAAACGGCTAAACTTAAAAAAATTATTAAATGTAAAGATTTTGAATTAGATATGCAAACAGAAGAGATACGACAAAATGGTAAAGTATTATCTTTAGGTACAGTTCAAAAAAATATTTTGCTGTCATTGATAAGAAATTATCCAAACCCTTTGACAAAAGAGGAGATATTTTTACTTTTGGATAAACCTACCGATTTAGCATTACGTGTGAATATATCAAAGTTAAAAAAGAACCTAAATATAACATTGGAAAATGTACGAGGAGTAGGTTATAAAATTATCTGAAAAAGAGTCTTTTTTTAAGAGCTTTGGGCTCTTTTTTATTGTGATTGAAATTTTTTTAGTATTTATTTTTTATAATTACTATAAGATAGAAGAGGAGCATATTAGCGAAGCACTCTTTTTAGAGATGAAAAATTATAGTTTTGACTTTGAAGATGAACGCTTTGAGATAGATATTATTGATAATAAAGATGATAAACTCTATGAATTGATGTTTGATGAGGATTATGTTTATATTTTAGTACCACTTCCAAAAAGTCCAGAAGAGAGACTCAAAGTATACTATCCTTTAAAAAATTATCATACGCTACTACATAATTTACAAAATGAACTTTTTTGGCAATTTTTTATTTTGACACTTATTGCGTTAGTTATTGCACTTGCTTTTTCTTATTATTCATTAAGACCTCTGCGAAATTCTCTGAGGTTATTAGAGGAGTTCATTAAAGATATTATTCATGATTTAAATACTCCTATCTCTTCTATGCTTATCAATCTCAAAATGATGGAAAAAAATCATAGGGTCGAAAGTATTGCCAAAAGTACAAATAGTATTGCTATGTTACATAAAAACTTAGACAGTTATCTCAGAGAAGACCCTTTATCTAAAGAATCTATTGTACTTAAGGAACTGATAGAAGAACAGGTAGCGTTTTTTAGACCATTGTACGATTATTTAGATTGGCATATAGAACTAGATGAAAATAGTGTTCAGAGTGATAGAAATGCACTCAGCCGTATACTCTATAACCTTATTAGTAATGCGTGTAAGTATAATACTAGCCATGGAAAAATATATATAAAAACAACTAAAAATCGTATTGTTATTCAAAATAGTAGTTATGGGGTAAAAGAACCTTCAAAAGTTTTTCATAGATTCTATAAAGAGAGTGAAAGAGGATTGGGGATAGGTTTACATATTGTTGAAAAATTAGCTACTAAACTAGGTATAGATAAATCTTTTATTCTTCAAGGAAACACTGTTATTGTTACACTGACATTTAGGTAACATATAAGTAACATTTAGAATTTATAATACTAATGAAATGAGTCTGAATACTCTTTCAATATTATTACTTTAAGGATTAAAAATGTTAAAAAAATCATTATCAGTTGCAGCTATACTTGTATTAATCACGGGAACTATAGATGCAAGAGGTATGGGACAAGGCAATGGACATGGATATGGGAAATATAAAAACTTTAAGAGTGAAAGTAGAGAATCATCTAAGCAGGATAGACAGAGTAATAAAAGAATGGGTAGACATGGAAGTCAAGAAAAAGATAGTGGCAGAAGATGTGATACCTCTGATATAAATTCTAGTACAACAACTCCTATTAATACTGCATTATCGAATCTATCAGAAGAGTTGGCAAATACTATCGCATATATGGGTAATGAAGAGAGACTTGCTTATGATGTGTATAACAAACTCTATACAGAGTGGGGCACAAAACAATTTACAAATATAGCTAGTAAATCTGAAGTAAAACATATTGCAGCAGTACAACAGCTTGTACAAAAGTATAAATTGAGTGATGATATGAACTTTACAAATGTAGATTTACCAGCACTTGGCTATATGAATACATCTGTAGAAAATATGGAAGCAGGGACATATGATATTTCTGAAATTCAGGCTCTGTACGATGATTTAATAGCACAAGGATCTACATCAGAAATTGATGCTTTAAAAGTAGGATGTATGGTTGAAGTCATAGATGTAAATGACTTAGATAAATATATCGTTCTGGCTGAAGAGTCTAATGCAAGTGATGTAATAGAGACATTTGAGTTTTTACGTAAAGGAAGTTACAATCACTACTGGGCATTTGATAAAGGTCTTAAAAATAAAGGTGTCAGTGATGGTTGTTGTTCTCTTGGTACTGTTGATGGTGTAAATTATTGTCATCCTGAATATCCTCAAAATGAAAATAAAAATGGTGGACAAGGAAATGGAAATAGATTTTAACACTCAGTTAACATAAGTATGACATAATAAACAATATAGTATTTATTTGGGTTTTTTCCTCCCCCCTCAACCAAATAAATACTATTAAACATTGAATTTTAGAAATCTTTATAACATAGAAAATCTACCTACTACTTGACCTAAATCAATTATACTTATCATTGTCTTTAGTTATAATGAAGAATGTTTGATAATGATTATAAGTAATTGTTATTATACAGACTGAGGGGCGTTGGTTTAGAATTATCTAAATCTGGTTTAGTATTCATCTAGAGGAGGAAAGATGCGTTACAAATTAAATAAACTTTCATCTCTTATTTTAGGCTCTGCCTTAACTGTGACAACAGTTTTTGGTTCAGGGACTTTAGAGAAGGTAATGAAAGATAGAGGGTTGACAGAAAATGATGTAATCCGTGCTGCAAAAACATATAATCCTACAGGAGCTAGAGATGAGTTTATTGTCTTTAGTTCTGGTGGGCAGTCTGGACAGATGATTGTCTATGGTGTACCATCTATGAGAATCTTAAAATATATCGCTGTATTTACACCTGAACCATGGCAAGGGTATGGATATGATGTAGATTCACTCAAAGTACTTAGACAAGGTAATGTGAGAGGGAGAGAGATTAATTGGGGAGATACACATCACCCTGGACTTTCTGAAAAAGATGGTAAATATGACGGTAAGTGGTTGGTGATTAATGATAAAGCCAATCCTAGAATTGCTGTCATTGATTTAGAAGATTTTGAGACAAAACAAATTGTTGTAAATCCTGTCTTTAAATCTGCACATGGTGGAGCATTTTTTACACCAAATTCTGAGTATATTATAGAAGCTGCACAATACGCTGCACCATTTGATAATAACTATCACCCGATTGAAGATTATAAAGAGACGTATCGCGGTGGTGTAACGATGTGGAAATTTAATCCTGAAAAAGGTCGTATAGATCAAAATAGTTCATTTGTACTGGAGCTACCTCCATATATGCAAGATTTATCAGACGCTGGTAAAGGTGTATCAGATGGTTGGGGATTTACAAATTCATTTAACACAGAGATGTATACAGGTGGTATAGAAGTAGGTATGCCTCCATTTGAAGCGGGATGTAGTAGAAATGACACTGACTTCTTACATGTATACAATTGGAAAAAATTAGCAAAACTTGCTGAAGACAAAGCCAATGTAAAAGTGGTGAATGGCATTAGAATCATTCCTATGGATATTGCAGTCAAAAATGATGCACTTTTCCTTATTCCTGAACCTAAATCTCCACATGGAGTAGATGTTTCACCAGATGGTGAGTATATTACGGTTTGTGGTAAGCTTGATACGCATGCATCTGTCTATAAATGGAGTAAAATTAAAAAGCTTATAGCTGATAAAAAGTATGCAGGAAAAGATCCTTATGGTATACCTATTCTTGATATGAAAGAGTCACTACATGGGCAAGTAGAGTTGGGACTTGGGCCTTTACATAATCAGTACTCTAATGTAGATGGTGAAATTTACACTTCACTCTATGTAGATTCTCAGATTGTAAAATGGAACTATAAAACGCTTAAAGTACTAGATAAAGAGAATGTACACTACAATGTAGGACATCTTTGTGGTATGGAGGGTAAATCAGCTGATCCTCAAGGAAAATATATCATTTCGCTTAATAAATTAGCGATTGATAGATTCCAAAATGTGGGACCATTACATCCACAAAACCACCAACTTATTGATATAAGTGGTAAGACAATGGATTTATTAGTTGATATGCCATTACCTCTAGGTGAACCTCACCAAGCAGTAGCGATTAGAGCAGAGAAGTTGCATCCAAAAGTAAGATATACAATGGGTACTAACTCTAAAACAGGTGAACCACATGTAGGTAAAACACTTGCAGGACAAGAAAAAATTGTAAGAGATGGAAATAAAGTAAAAGTTTATGCAACGCTTGTAAGATCTCATATTAATCCTGAAAGAATTACAGTCAATAAAGGTGATGATGTAACGATTTACTTAACAAACCTTGAAAGAGCACAAGATGAGACACATGGATTTACAGTAGATCATTATGATATTCATGGATCACTTGAACCAGGTGAGACGATTGAATTACACTTTAATGCAGATATAGAAGGTGTATTCCCTTATTATTGTACAGAGTTCTGTTCAGCACTTCATTTAGAGATGATGGGTTACCTTATGGTAAAAGACCCAAATAAAAAGTATGAATCAGCACAAAAACTTAAAATGGCGACAATGTCACCAGAGCAACTTAAAGCAGAGTATGATAAAACTGTAGGTGTAAACACAGCAACAGATGCAGTCATCCAATCCGTAGTGAAGTTCCTTAAAGAGAATCATTATGAGAAACATGAAACAGTGAAAAATCTAGTGACAGATGCACTTGATCAGTATGGTAAGATTGCTGATGAAAAAGTAAAATCTGATGCAGCAGTCAAAGAGAATGATTATGAAAAAGCTATTCTTTTTGAAAATATGATTTGGCAATATATGGTTAAAACTGCTGATGTTGGTATTAGAGCAAAAGATTTACTTGTTAAGAAAGTTGCTACTAAACAATCTGAATCTGCAGCAGGTGGAGAACGTGCCTTTAATGAAGGTGGATGTTCTGGTTGTCATGTTATAGGTAAAGTTAGTTCTGGTCCAGACTTGACAGGAGTACTCCAAAGACATGAAAATGCAGAAAAATGGGTTGCAGAATTCATTAAGCATCCACAACATAAATTTAATGACCCATATGTCAAAGGAATGATAGATTACTTCAATCTAAAAATGCCTGACCAACATATGAGTGAAAAAGAGATTCAAGATATTATTGAATACTTTAAATGGATTGAAGAGAACGCAAATCTATTTTAAAAATGATTAAAGAGGCTCTTGCCTCTTTAATATGTACGTCTTAATAACCCCTTTAAAACACCATATAAATTAATTTTTATCATTTCATCTTATTTCTTGATTAAGCTCAATCTTTCCCGTATATCCTTTAGATACTATCAAATAGTACGATTCATTATTAAAGGAGAAACTATGCATCCAAGTTTTACCAAAGCAAAGATTTTTGCTGCGTTAGCTTTGATTATTTTGACTATTGCGTTTACCTTCCCAATGGTTACATTTCATGGAGTACTTAACAAAATTGATGTAGGTAAGACAGATGATATATCACCTCTTTCTGCAAAAGTATGGAACCTCTATAACCAAGGACGGTATAAAAGTGTAACTACACCCAAAGAGGCACATAATGACCTTATGAAAATGATTGATAGTTCATCAGAAATAGGTGTGGCTTCTATGCCAATTTGGGCTGTTTCACTAGAGGCACCTAACTATCCTAAAGAGGCATTTCCTGAAGGAATTCCTGTATTTTTTCACTTTGATGGCTATAGTGGAGAGGTACATGAGATGAATACGATTAACCACTATGTAGGTATGGATCCTATGTGGGTAGGAGGGCATTTTGAGAGAGCTATAGGACCCTATGCCTTATTACTTTTGACATTAATAATGGTGCTGTTTATTGCTTATAATAATAAGATATTAAATCTATTGATGTTGATACCAGTCTCACTGCCACTGCTATTTATTGCAGATTATTCTTATTGGCTCTATTGGTTTGGACATAATCTACATGACTGGGGGGCATTTAAAATAAAGCCCTTTATGCCAACAGTATTTGGTGATGGGAAGATTGCTCAGTTTACAACACACTCATATCCTACGATAGGGTTTTATCTGTTAGTGGCTATTTCATTATTAAGTCTATTGGCATTTTTTGCAAAAAATAAAGCGATGAGAGAGACAGATAATTAGGTAGAAAAGAGTAAGTAGTAGGTAGCAAGTAAATTATAAAATGAAAGGAGTAGTAAAATGCGTATGATAATGAATATAGTAATAGTACTGCTCCTTATTCCCTACTCTTTACTCCTTGCAAATGTACTACAAGATGCTATAGATAAAGCACCTTCAGGTTCTATTCTCAAACTCCCTGCAGGAGTATATAAAGGTAGTATCGTTATCAATAAACCAATTACCATCATGGGTAAAGAAGCAGGTGTTATTATTGATGGTGAGGGTAATGGTACGGTGATTATTACTAAAGGTTCTTATATTACACTCAAAAATCTTACCATTAGAGGCAGTGGTGATAGGCATGAAGGATTGGATGCTGCTATTAAACTCTCTGATGGTAAACAGTGTGAGGTTAGTCATTGTGTGATAAAAGATTGCCTTTTTGGTATTGATATGCAGATGGTAAATAATTCTATTATTTCAGACAATAATATTACGTCCAAACATATGGATTTGGGATTGCGTGGAGATGGACTACGTCTTTGGTATAGTAATGACAACATCATTACTAAAAATGCTCTTATCAAATCTCGTGATATGGTGGTATGGTACTCTCATGGTAATGAGATTGTTAAAAACTATGGAAGAGAGAACCGTTATTCTCTGCACTTTATGTACGCAGGAAAAAATTTAATTAAAAATAATACGTATGAACTTAATTCTGTAGGTATATTTTTTATGTACTCCCAAGATAGTATTGCTATAGGTAATGTGATTAAAAGTTCTTTAGGTGCAACAGGCATGGGTATAGGACTTAAAGATGTTTCTAATTTCACATTAAAAAATAATACTGTACTTTATAATGCACAAGGACTCTATATCGATAGGTCTCCATTTGAACCAGATACACATAATTGGATAGAGGGGAATAATATCCTTTATAATTCAGAGGCATTGCATTTTCACTCTCTTAGTGAAAATAATGTGATTAAAAATAATACTATCATTGGAAATATAGAAGATATTGTGAATGACAGTCGTGGTGCAAAAACCAACGAAAATGAGATTGTAGGAAATTATTGGGATAAGTATGAGGGCTTTGATAGAAACAGTGATAATGTAGGGGATACCCCACATAAAGTTTATCAATATGCTGATCAACTCTGGGTGTATAATCCTGATGTGAAGTTTTTTTATGCCTCTCCTGTAATTTCATTGTTAAATTTTTTAGCAAAATTGGCACCTTTTACAAAACCACTTTTTCTAATGGAAGATACGAAACCAAAAGTTAGGATGAAAGGATAATCATGGCAAAGATTCAAACAGATAGAAGAAGCTTTATGAAATACTCAACATTGGGTGCTCTGGGAGCAGTGATGGCAGGAGGGGTTTTGTTTGCCCCTCAGGTCATACAAGCAGAAAATAGACTTCGTCCACCTGGTGCAGTGGACGAACAAAATTTTTTATCACTTTGTATCAAATGTGGACAGTGTTTGCAAGTGTGTCCTTATCACTCTATAAAGCTAGCAGATATCGGGATGGGACATGGTGTAGGAACACCCTATATAGATGCCAATGAGAGAGGATGTTATGCCTGTTCTGCAGTACCTTGTGTGCTTGCATGTCCTAGCGGTGCTTTGGAGCATAGTTGTGAAAAACCAGAGGACATTCATATGGGTATAGCACTACTTAGTTCACCTAAGACTTGTTTGGGTATTTTGCAAACACCAGTACCTAAAGGGTATAACGACAAAATGCATCAATTTATAGATGGTACACGAAATGTAACAGAGTTAGAGATGCAACTTTTAGAAAAATATGACAGCTATGAGGGTAAGCCATGTACGCTTTGTGCTGATATATGTCCTATTCCTAATCCGCTCAGTGCTATTGCCATGGTACCTACTGCAAATGGTGGGCAAAGACCAGAGATATATGATGGTTGTATTGGATGTGGCGCGTGTCAAGAGGTTTGTCCCACTTCCGAGCCTTCTATTACCATTAAGCCAAGGGTGACATATGAACAATTTTATAGTGAAAAAGCTTAGGAGAAAAGATGGATATATATATAAATAAAAGGTCAATCTTTGCTTCTAGTTTAGCACTTGTTGTTCTATTGACAGGATGTGGAGAAGAGAAGCAAAAAGAGAAACCTAAAGCTGAAATAGAGAAAGTACAAGCATCTGCGATAGAGATAACAACTAATGATAATGCGAAAGAGATAAAAGTAGCAGAGAAAAAGGTAGATAAATCACAAAGTAAGTCCTACTACTATGATTATAACATTAAAAGTGAATATGATCAAAATGCAATGCCAGCCAATAAAGATGCTGCTGTTCGTACAAAGCCTAGAACATCTGTCGATGCTAATGTTCAAATACGAAGTCCGTATGAAAAGGTGCAAGTCTCGTTACTTGTTAAAAAGTTGAGTAAAAATTTTAGAATTAAATGTTCTGCCTGTCATGATGATTATGCCAATGGAATTATAGGTCCTTCACTGCTTAGTCGAGATTCGAATTATATATATAATAAAATAGCAGAGTTTAAAAGTGGTAAAAAATCTAATCCTTTGATGGATGATTTAATCCATATGATGAGTGATGAAGAGATACGAAGTTTAGCAGATGAGATTTATGTATTTAATAAAGAAATTAAAAAGATAAGGGAGAAGAAATAATGAAAAATGGTATTGTAGGAATTTTGGTACTTTTGATTTTTGGTGTTGCTGGATGGGTTGCTTCTAAAGGTGGTGCATATAATGGTGGTGAACATGGAAAAGTAATTGCAGATATGGGTGGTCGTACAAATGCCGCATCTACTAAATCCCAAGAGAAGGATGATAGAGAAAAAGAGAATGACAAACTCAAAGCCTTACGTGATAAAGCAGGAAATGCTAGTGCCTTTAAAGTGAGTAATGAGTACAAACGAAAGTGTGCATCTTGTCATGGAGTCAATGGTTCAGGTTTTCAAAATGGTAAACCTATGATGGGACCAAAACTCTTTGGACAAAGTGCTGATGAAGTTTATACAAAATTGATTGAATTTAAGTCTGGTAGAAAAGAGAATGTAGTTATGAAAGGACTTTTAATTCCACTCAGTGAAGAGGACTTAAGAGTATTTGCAGATGAGATTGGTGAATTCCCAGCTAGAGCCCAAGCAGCAAAACAATAACTGTAAAGAGGAGTAGTATTATGGATAAATATAACAATCGAGAGACCATTAAGAATTCTACTTTTTGGTCTACTTTCTTTAGTACCAGTAGAGAGGGTAAAAAAGGCTTAAGTTACCGTTCTAAGCGTTGGATATTGGTGCTGGTGATTCATTTACTTTTCTTTTTATCCTTTGCTATTGATATCCAAACTTTAGAGGGAACACTGAATGGTTCTAGGTTTTTAGGGTTTCACCTTATTGACCCTTTTACTACATTAGAAATGTTTCTAGTACAACACCATTTACATATTAATATGATTATAGGGCTTAGTACTATAGTAGTTTTTTATCTTTTAGTAGGGGGAAGAAGCTACTGTGCATGGGTATGCCCGTATGGAATACTATCAGAGATAGGAGAAAAGTGGCATAATACTTTGGTAAAGAAAAAAATCATTAAAAGTAGAAAATTTGACCATCGTATACGCTATGCTTTTTGGCTTATTTTTCTCATACTCTCATTTAGCAGTGGATACTTGGTGTTTGAAACCTTTAATGTCGTTGGGATAATGAGTAGATTTATTGCATATGGTTGGTCTTTGGCACTTATTTGGGTAGTGCTTGTATTGGCACTAGAAGTTTTCTTTTCTCGTCGTGCTTGGTGTACTTATATCTGTCCTATTGGTACAACTTATGGGATGATAGGTAAAGTTTCAGCCCTTAGAATAGAGTGGAATGATAACTGTGATAGCTGTATGGTTTGTCATGATGTCTGTTTTGAAAATCAGGTCTTAGAGATAACCAAAGCCAAGTATAAAAAGCAGATAGATGAAAAAGAGATTAAGACAGCTTATATCACAGGAGCAGATTGTACGCTTTGTGGTAGATGTATAGATGTTTGTCATGAAGATGCTCTTAAATTTGACTTTAGATTGAAGAGTTTGGTGTAGATGATGATAGAGATAAAAAATCTCACAAAAAAGTTTGAAAAGACACTCTCTTTAGATACAGTGAATCTCACTCTAGCTAAAGGAGACTCCATTGCGCTCATGGGTGCTAATGGTGCGGGTAAAACCACATTAATTCGCTCTATTTTAGGGTATTATCATCCCAATAGTGGTTCAGTACGTGTAAAAGGGTTAGATCCCATTCAGCAAAGAACAGAAGTACTCCAACATATTAGTTTTGTGCCTCAGTTACCGCCTCCTATTAAGCTGAGTCTCTCTGAACTTATATTTTATGTGTGTAAGAGTTCTGGAGTAGAAGAGAGACAGATTTATGAGTATGCTGAGAAGATGAAACTAGATATAAAATCTAATCTTTCTAAATCCTTTTTTAAACTCTCTGGGGGGATGAAACAAAAGTTGCTTATTGCTATCTCTTTAGCAAAGCAGAGTGAGATAGTGATTTATGATGAACCTACAGCAAACTTAGACCCCAAAGCAAGAGATGATTTTTATAGGCTCATTGAAGAGAGTCAAAAAGAGAAACTCTCTTTGTTTGTAACCCACCGTATAGAAGAAGTACAATCTATCGTAAATCGTCAAATTTATATGGATATGGGAAAGGTAATTTCTGATGAATCTTGTTAAATTACTCTTTTTAGGACTGCTATTTCTAGGGTTTAATAGTTGTGAAAAGAAGAAAATTACCACAGAATTACATGAAGTACATTGGGATAGAGATATGTGTGAACGTTGTAAAATGGTAACCAGTGATAGGCATCATGCAGCACAAGTGATTAACCCTCAAAATGGTAAGGTATATATGTTTGATGATATTGGTTGTGTATTGCTTTGGTTTGATGATGAAAAGATTAGATGGAAAGACAAAGCAAAGATTTGGATTACTGATGTTGAGACGGGTAAATGGATAGATGCTAAAAGTGCATTTTATGATACACATAATATTACGCCTATGGCATATGGATTTGCAGCACATGAAACAAAAGAGAGTATTAAAGAGGGAGAAGAGATTGTTTTATATCCTGCTCTTTTTCAACGGGTAGTAGAGATTGAAAAGAAAAACAATAGTAGGAAAGCATATTGATAAACATTAAAATTCAGTACAAGGAGGCACAAAATGCCAAGTCTTAAAAACTTATTACTTATTGCCTATCTAGACCTAAAAGAGTCTATTAGAGCTAATTGGTTTATTGTCTACTCTTTAGTTTTTGGTGGGTTGATTGCTCTCTTTTTTATCGCTGGTATTACAGAGTCTCAAGTTATGGGTTTTTCTGGATTAAGTAGACTGTTATTGATGTATATTCAGGTAACGATTGTTATTTTACCTATTTTTATACTCGTTACTACAGTTCGTTCTATCTCTGGAGATAGAGACAGCCATATATTAGAGTATATGCTCTCTTTCCCGATATCACTAAAAGAGTATTATTGGGGGAAAGTCTTTGGACGTTTCATTACTGTCTTTTTACCTGTATTTATGGCAATGGTCTTTGCAATTTTATATGGAATGTTTAAAGGAGCCGCTGTACCATGGGGTATCTTTTTTCTCTATACAGGATTGCTTTTTGCAATGAGCTCAGCGTTTTTGGGGATTGCATTTTTTATCTCATCTATTGTAAAATCTTCCGAGATGGCACTAGGTATCTCCTTTTTTGTTTGGATATTCCTTTTGGCATTTATAGATATCGCACTGATTTCTTTGATGATGCAAGAGCGTATCAATACTGAAGTAATCATCGGTATTGCTATGATAAATCCTATGGAGATATTTAGAGTAGCAGCTATTTCGTTATTTGACCCAGAACTCACGGTGATGGGGCCAGTAGCTTTTTATATATTAGATATGGTAAGTCAAAAATTGTTTGTACTACTTTCGATTGTATATCCACTTATATTAGGTGTATTCTTTGCTTTTTTGGGTTTTAGAATATTTAGTAAAAAAGATTTAGTCTAAAGGAGATGATAATGAAGCAATTATTTATAGTACTCTTACTTTTTACAAGTGTTACTTTTGCTAATGCTGAAGTAAAACCATTTAAAGTTGAAAAAAAATATTTTTTGACTTTTGATAAAAATACAAGCTGTTTAGTCAGACATATAAAAGTCTACAAAGCACCTAAGTGGATAGTTAAAATAGAGGTAAGAAATGGAAAAGTAGTCTATTTCTCTAGTCCTAAATCGATGTTTGAATTTTACCATAGACCAGGTAAATGGTTTGATGTGGGTGTAAAGAGTGAACGAGACTTTAGTCAAATTGTTGTGACTGATTATGACACACTAAAACCTATCAATGCTGAGACAGCCTTTTATGTCTATGGAAGCAGTGTAACATCCCCTGCAGGAGATGATTTGCCTGCTTTTGAGACAGAAGATGAAGCTAAGAAGTTTTCTAAAAATAATCACGGAAAACGTATTTTAAAGTTTGATGCCGTGCCTGATGCACTCATTAGACTCTTGAATGGAAGGATATAAAATGCAAAAGCCAACCCCAATTGATGAAGAGATTGTACTGGATCCTAAACGTTATATCGTAAGCGAAACAGATGAAAAAGGGCGTATCACTTTTTGTAATGATTATTTTATGGAAGTGAGTGGATATACGCAAGAAGAGCTTATAGGCAAGCCACATAATATTGTACGGCATCCTGATATGCCTAAAGTGGTATTTAAACTCTTATGGGAGACCATTAGCCAAGGTAAAAATATTAATGCTGTGGTAAAAAACTTAGCCAAAGATGGAAGATATTATTGGATATTTACAGAGTTTGAGACCAGAAAAGATGCTGATACAGGTGAGATTATAGGCTATCATGCAGATAGAAAAAGTATCTCTAAACATGTTTTAGAGATTATTGCAGAGCTTTATGCTGAACTGTTAAAAATAGAGCAGACAGAAAGTGTAGAAGCTTCACAAAAATATCTTATCTCTTTTCTAAAAGAGAAGGGAGATGATATAGAATTTGCTGATATCATGGAAGAGATTCATAGGTTTTATTAACACTAATTTAACACTAGTATATTAATATTAGGGTACTCTAAAAATTTACTTTTTCACTCTCTACTCCTGTGTTTGCAAACGCAAGCACCTATTGTATGGGGCGAGTGCTAACTTTTCGCAGAGTGTGAAAACGTTTTTAGAGGGGCCATTATTAAAATGATAAGGATTTAGTATGAAAAAAATAGTAGTTAGTATGTTGGCTTTGGTTTTTATGAGTGCTTTGTTACAAGCAGAGATGAAATGTGCTGTAGGTAAGTGTGGTGCTGCGATGAAGTCACCAGCTCAACTTAAAAAAATGATGAAAATGTTTCAGTCTGTACCTAAAGATAAAGCAACACTTCTACAAGAAGGTAAAGCAAGAGCCTTTTGTCCCGAGTGTGGTATGACACTTCCAATGTTCTTCAAAACAAATCATGCAGCTCATGTTGCAGCTAAAACAAAACAGTACTGTTCTATTCATTGTTTAGTAGAAGATATGCAAAAAGGTTCTAAATTAGAAAGTATTCAGGTAGTAGATACTCATAGCCTAAAGTTTATTGATGCAACAAAAGCGATTTATGTCATAGGAAGCCATAAAAAAGGAACGATGACAGGTGTGAGTAAATATGCCTTTGAAAATAAAGCAGATGCAGAAGCTTTTGCTAAAGCAAATGGTGGAAAAGTAACAGACTTTAATGGAGCATTAGAAGCAGCTAAAGCAGAGTTTGTAAAAGACAGTAAAATGATTGCCAAGAAGCAAGCGATGATGTCTAAAAAAGGTAAGATGATGTATGGTAAGATGTGTCAAAAAACTGATAATACATTTGTCTCAACAGCTGAAGCAAAAGCATATATTTTGAGTCATGATCTCTGTAAAGGCTTAAATGGAAAGCAATTACAGGCAGTAGGGCTTTATTTAAAAAATAGATAGGAGCGTAGGTGTTAAAAGTTATTTTATTGCTACTTTATATGATGGAGATGACGTATGCACAAGAGCCAAACGCTCAAAAAATAGAAAAATTAGCACAAAAGGGTGCACGTATCGTCAAGGTATTGTGTGATAAAAAAAAGTTACCACAAATGCAATCTTCTTTTAATACACTTATAGAAAACATCGTAGTATCTAAGGCATGTAGACCTCTCTCTAAAAGTAAATTAGAAGCAGTAGCATACTATATACAGCAAGGTAAACATAGTCAGACCAAGACACAACATATTCATGTATCAGTAGATGACAAGTGTCCTGTGTGTGGTATGTTTGTTAGCAAATACCCTAAATGGGTAGCAATGATGAAAGTCTTAGGAAAGACCTATCATTTTGATGGGGTAAAAGATATGATGAAATATTATATTTTTGATGGAGATTTTGTGTATGATAGAAAGGCTATTTCAGAACTTTTGGTGAGTGACTATTATACCCTTAAAGCTATCCCTGCAAAAGAGGCTTTTTATGTATTAGATTCTGATGTATATGGACCTATGGGGCATGAGCTTATCCCTTTTGAAAGTCATGCCAAAGCAAAAGTATTCTTTTCAGAACACCATGGAAAAGCTATTCTTAAATTTGATGCAATTACAGACAAGATTGTAATGGCATTAGATGGGATAGAACAGTAGATGATAAAATCCTTTTTAATACTACTTTCTTTACTTTGTGTGTTGGTTGTAATTACAATAGGACATTATCTGAGCTATGATAGAGAGGCAGTTGAACATAGGATAGAAGATATAAGTAGCTTAAGTAAACTCTCTTCACTCTCTTGGAGTGTCGGATATCATGAGCCTCGCATTCAGGGGCATAAGAGAGATAAAAATCTTGCATATCCTCAAATGCAAGCTATTAATAAAATGGATTTTATTTATGCTCAATAGTACTTTTTTACATTTTTTAACGCTATTGCTTTTTAAGCAAAAGAGTAAACATATAGGCACAGTATTGGTTTCTGTGATGGTAATATTTCTTTTAAGTTCGGTCTTGTTTATCTCCTCTTCTTTACAATTTTCGTTGATGAAGACGCTACAGGGAGAGGCTGATTTTACAGTCACGAAACTAAAAGCAGGAGAGACAACACAAACTCCTAATAAGTGGATGGATAAAATAGAGCAGATTAATGGTATCTCTTCTCTTTCCCCTAGGGTCTATGGAAGATACTTCTATGCACCTAGAGAAAAATCTTTTCTTGTTGTAGGTGTGGATTTTTTTGAAGAGCAAAATGCAAAGACAATTCAAAAGCTTATCGATGGGTTAGATTTAAAAGCATTTCTAGCTACAGATAGTATGATAGTAGGTGCAGGAGTTAAGAAGTTTCTAGAAGCACATTATTTTAAAAACTATTTTACTTTTAAAACATCTCAAGGGATATTTAAAAAAGTAAAGATACTCAGTACACTTCCTTCCCAAAGTAATCTCATTGCGAATGATATGGTACTTATGCCTATGGAATTGGCTCGAGAGGTACTGGGTATGGCGGAGGAGGAGATCACTGATATTACATTTAATGTACCTAATGATGCAGAGTGGAGTACGATTATAGCCAAGCTTCATTTGATGTTTAACGATGTAAG
>Ga0256827_10001124_pt1 | contig 16942 bp, 15 predicted proteins | sample CV84metaG_FD_185977 | JGI IMG/M metagenome (GOLD analysis project Ga0256827, IMG submission 185977) | Hydrothermal vent microbial communities from East Pacific Rise, Pacific Ocean - CV84 | ecosystem: Environmental > Aquatic > Marine > Hydrothermal vents | place: Pacific Ocean: East Pacific Rise... | reverse complement strand
AGCAGTCGGCAGTTGGCAGTTGGCAGTTTAGCAGTCAGCAGAGAGCAGTCGGCAGTAGGCAGTTGGCAGTCGGCAGAGAGCAGTTGGGCAGTCAGCAGAGAGCAGTCGGCAGTTGGCAGTTGGCAGTTGGCAGAGGGCAGTTTAGCAGTTGGCAGAGGGCAGTAGGTAGAGAGAAGCGGGAGATAGTGAGAAAAAACAAAAAAATGTTTATACAGAGCTATTCCCCCTTGAAAGGGGGTTAGGGGGATTATTTATAATTTAATTGAAAATAACCAACAGACGAATGAGAAAAGATGTTAGACTAATAGTTGGCAGTCGGCAGTTTAGCAGAGGGCAGTTGGCAGTTTAGCAGTCGGCAGTCGACAGTTTAGCAGTTGGCAGAGGACAGTTGGCAGAGGACAGTTGGCAGTTTAGCAGTTGGCAGTTGGCAGAGGACAGAGAGAAGCGGAAGATAGTGAAAAATGAAATATTTGTTATTAGGGTAAGAGAAATAACCAACATATGAATGAGTAAAGATAAAAGAAACAAAAAGAGGCTTGCAAAGCCTAAAAAATCTAAATTTTGAATTTACAGTATTTTTTTTCACCTTTACTGTAATAATAGTAATGAAATGTTATTAATAAATAAACAGAAATACAAAAACATAAGCGACAAAAAATTGCTCGATAAATACAAACAAAGCCGCAATAAAGCTTTTATCGAAGAAATTTTTAATCGTTATGCCCATCTTATTTATGGGGTATGTCTTAAATACAGCAATGCAAACAGAATTTGCAAAGATGTACTTATTTCGATTATGGAGATACTGATGAAACAAGCTAAAACGAAAGAAATCACAAACCTAAAATCGTGGTTATATGTTGTAACAAAAAACGAATGTTTCAGGCATAACAAAGAAATGAGCAAAATACACAGCAATTCTATAGACCAATACAACAATAATATTTATTATCAAGAAAATGAAAATGAAATTAATGATGTATCTGATAAACTACTATTAGAAGCAATTGCTGAATTAGTTGATGAACAAAAACAATGTTTAAACCTATTCTATTTTGAACAAAAATCGTATAAACAAATAGCAAAACAAACAGGTTTCGATATCAAAAAAGTGAAAAGCTATATCCAAAATGCTAAACGAAACCTAAAAATTATATTAAGTAAAAAAATTAAATAAAATGAACTTGTATAATAAAATATTCGGCAATAATAATTCTGTTTCGGTAAAAGAAATGGAAGATTACCTTTCGGGAAAACTAAACGATAAAGAAATGCACGATATTGAGCTGCGTGCACAAAGCAACGATATAGATTTTGATGCCTTTGAGGCATATCAACAAAACCCCAAAGCATTAAAAAACATTTCTGTAATAAAAACTAAGGTTTCAAAATCTGTTTTCAAAACAACATATTATCTTAAATATTTTATTATAATAGCTATTATTATATCTATTAGTGTTTTAATTTTCTTTTATCCAAATATTTTTAACACTAAAAATAATAATAAAATTGCCGATAATATTATCACTAATCAAAAAAATGAAATAAAAACACCTAATAAACAACAAAAAGAAAGCTCAACAGAACTTTTTGAGGAAAGTGCCAAAGAAAATCATACAAATATCACTAATGCAAAAAAAGAACAAAAACAATCTAAATCTAACAATACACAAACCGAAATTATTCCTCTTGAACAAAAACAAGCAGTTACTATTAATGTTTTAGATAGCATCAGCAGTAATGCAAAATTGGGTTTTACTTACAATGTGGGAATTAAATATCTGGCAAAATATAAATGTATTGATTACTCACTATACAACAGAAATAACACAAAAAAGAAAAACCGACAAATTAAAGGTTTAAACCCCGAATATGCCAACTTAGAGGATAAAAAACATAAGCAACAAGCTTTAAACAACAATTTAAATCTTTCGTATTTCGCATATCTCGAAAAAGCATTATATAAATACAAAAAAACAAAATACTCCGAAGCAATTGCAATGTATAACACAATTCTTTCGCAATACAAAGAAGATTTAAACGCAAAATTTTATAAAGCTATGGCTTTATATCAATTAGGAAAATACGAAAAAGCTATACTACTTTACAATCAAGTAATTGAAAACTCGATAAATGTTTTCGACCAAGAGGCAGAATACTACAAAGCACTATCGCTGTTGCACACAAACAAGACCGAAGCCATAAGCCTTTTGCAAAAAATTGCCGACGACGCACTGTTTTACGCACAAAAAGCATTAATTAAACTATCAGAAAATGAATAAGTATATTTAAATACAGATAAACGCAGAAATTAATATGATTGAAAGCAATAAAAAATCATAACAATAAGAATATCAAAAAAATAAGAAAAATGAATAGACTAATAATTATAATATTACTTTTATCGAGCCAATTGTTTGCACAAAAAATTATTGAGGGCGTTGTATTCGACAAAAATACCAACCGCCCAATAAAAAACGTAAATATACTTGTTAGCGGAACTAAACACGGAACAAGCAGCGACTCTCGTGGATACTTTTTTATTAAACTAGAAAAACTACCGCAAACAATCGAAATATCGCACGTAGCATACCAAACCAGAATTATTAAATACACAGGCAAAGAAACAAAGCTAAAAGAAATTGCATTAACAAAAAAACAAAACCAAATACCTGTAGTATCTATTATAGCAAACAAAAAAGTTATAGAACTTACCAAAAACAAGGTGTACGACATAAGCGATTTTGAAATAACAAACAACAAACTCATACTTTTAGCCTACGATTGGAACACAAAACAAAACCCTTGGCTAATTTATATGAACATAGACGGCGACACACTTGCCTCTACTGCCATCGGATACGAAGGTAATTTATATAAAGATTGCACCGACACAATACACCTAATTGGCGAAAAAATATCTCATCAAATATATTTTAACGGTAAAGATTTTGAATTGATACACGCCTGCAAGCCAAAAGAATTTATCGAAATAATGCAGCCATGCATAACCGAGTTGCAAAACAAGCTCTACATACAACAATATAGCTTTCATAATCAGGTGCTATCATACTATTGTGCCGATGAAAAAGATACCTCTACCGTAAAATTCAGAGTAATAGCCGACCAAATGGGTATGGAAATGCTAATAGACCGCAATCGCTTTAACAGTATGGGTGCTGCACCTACCGAAGCCGATATACGTTTCGAGGAAATGTGCTTTTTCGACCCAATTTATTCGCCTTTGATTAAATTTAACGACACAATTTGTATTCTTAATTTTGTTGATGATAAAATAGAGTTTTACAACGATAGCTTAAATATTATTGATGAAATAAATATCAATTTTCATAAAGATAAACACTGGAAAGAGCAAGTATATGTTGATGAAATAACAAGTAAAATTTATACAATATTTACAAAAAACGGCATTAGTCGTCTTTACCAAATAAACAAACAAACAGGGAAACTCGAACATAGTACCGAAATCCCAAATTATAAATGGATAAATAAAATTATTATCTACGATGGAGTTATCTACTTTATGTATAGAAAAAATTCTACATTAGAACTTATGCGTTTGTTTAAACTTCCTATTGAATAAAAAGAAAACGAATGATAAATGAATTTAAAGATTGGCAATAGAATTTTTAATTCTTAATTTTTAATTCTTAATTTAAAGATTAATCATTTAACAATAGAACAGTTTAACAATAGAACAATACAAGAAAACATAACCTCATAAAACATACTGATTATCAATAAATTAAAATCAAACACAAGTATATAAACATCAAATATCACATCTGTAACTAAAAAAATCATTAATTAAGGTAATCAAATACCAAATAATTATTATATTTGAAACGTAAAAAAAGATTATAAAAATTTTCTATGAGTAAACAAAAGAAATCAAGAAAAGACTTTTTAAAGTCTGGTTTATTACTTAGTGTAGCAGCAAGCACAGGAATAGGGTTACTAAGTTCTTTTAAAGCACCAGAAGTAACAAGCAAAAAAGTAAAAGTAATGACATCTGACGGAAAATTGGTAGAAGTAGAAGTAAACAAACTACAAGAACCAAAAATTCCTAAAGGTGAAGACTTAACACTTAGCGATTTACAAAAACGAGGCAGAGAAGGAATTCCAGGTAAAAAATGGGTAATGGTAATAGACTTATCTAAATGCCGTAATGCAAGAAAATGCATGGAAGCTTGCCAACATGCACACCATCTAAAACCAGAGCAACACCATATAAACGTAATGCAGATGCAAACAGCTAAATACACTGCTCCATTTTATATGCCAAAACCATGTATGCACTGCGACAACACCCCTTGTACAAAAGTTTGCCCTGTTGATGCAACATTTAAACGTCAAGACGGTGTAGTTCTTATAGACAACGAAAGATGTATTGGTTGTAGATTTTGTGTTGCTGCATGTCCATATTCTGCACGTGTTTTCAACTGGTCTGAAACATTAGACGAAAAAGAAAACCTAGAAGATACTTACGATATAGAACTTAACGTACCACAGAAAAAAGGTACAATAACCAAATGTTTATTTAGTGCCGATAGATTAAGAGAAGAAAAACTTCCTTATTGCGTATCAGCTTGCCCTAATGGAGTGTACTACTTTGGCGATAGAAACGAAGATGCAGTTACAAACGGAACAACCAAAGAAACTGTTCGTTTTAGCGATTTAATCGAAAAGAATGGTGGTTATACACTTATGCCTGAATTAGGCACAAAACCAAGTGTTTATTATCTTCCTCCAAAAGACAGAGTGTTTGAGTTCAACAAAGAAGACAAGAAAAAACTTGAAGAAGAAAAAAAACATAAATCTTAGTATAAAAAAGAAAATAAAATTATTTAACAGAAAAATCACAAACAATGTCTGATAAATTACCAATAGAAGAACAAAAAAAGCGATTTAACAAAATTGCTGATGATATAATTAAACCAATAACCAAACACGGAGGCTTACAATATTGGATATTTTTATTATCACTAATACTAAGCCTTTTTGGATACGCATATTTTATCCAACTAAAAGACGGGCTTGGAGTTACCGGTATGCACGATTACGCCTCGTGGGGAATGTATATTGCCAATTTCGTATTCTTTGTAGCAGCCGCATTAATAGGTATGCTAATTAGTGCAGTGCTTGGTTTAATTGGTTTAAAGTGGATTACTCCGATAACCAGAATAGCCGAAATGATTGCCGTTGCATTTGCTATGATAGCAGGCTTAGTTATAGTTTTTGATATGGGTCGTCCCGATAGATTATTAAACGTATTTCTTCACGGCAGAGTGCAATCTCCAATTATTTGGGACGTAAGCGTAGTAACAGTTTATACAATAATTAGTATGCTACTACTTATTTTACCACTAATTCCGGATATGGCAATAGTAAGAAAACGATTACCCGATGCACCAAAATGGGAAAAAATAATATGGAATTTTCTTTCATTAGGTTGGACAGGTACACCAGAACAATATAAAATAATTCATCGTTCAATAAGAGTTTTATCAATATTAATTATACCGGTTGCCCTGATGATACACACTGTAACATCTTGGCTTTTTGCAATGACACCTCGTGCAGGGTGGGACAGCACCGTTTTCGGACCATATTTTGTTACAGGTGCTTTTGTAACAGGAGTTGCAGGAGTTATTGTTGCAATGTATTTCTTTCGTAAAAACTATAAACTTCACGACTATTTAACCGATTTTCATTTCGATAAAATGGGAAAACTATTTGTGCTTGTAGCAATGGTTTATATGTATTTTAATGTGAACGAATTTTTAGTTCCGGCATATAAAATGAAAGCAGGAGAAGACCATCATATAATAGCATTATTTGTTGGCTCTTGGGCAGGATTATTCTGGTTTGCACAAGTTTTTGGTAATATTTTACCAATGTTTTTACCAATGTTTAAATACTTTAGAAAACCTATGCCTCTAATGCTAATAGCAGTGTTAGCCGTTATTGGTGCTTGGGTAAAAAGATATATAATAGTAATACCCGGACAATTACACCCGTTTTTACCTATACAAAACGTACCAGAAAAATTTCATGCATATATACCAACAGGACCAGAAATAGCAATTACACTAGGTACTATTGGAATGGCAATTACAATTATAACAATTCTTGCTAAAATTTTCCCTGTAATTCCTATTTGGGAAGTAGCAGAAAAAGAAGGAATAGACAAAGAAATAATTAACGAATAAAACAAATTATTATGATAAATAATTTTATAAATAAAATAATATTTTCAGCATTAATATTAGGTCTTTCAGTTTCAGCACTTGCTCAAGATTGGCAAGTACCTGCAAATGAAAAAGACAATATCTCCCCCACTCCTTTTTCAACAAAAACAATACAAAAAGGTAAAGATATTTTTAACAAAAATTGCAAATCGTGCCATGGCGATATTGGAAAAAATAATTCTGTTGAATTAAACCCAAAACCCGGCGACCCTGCAAGCAAAAAATTCTCTATAAGTACAGACGGAGAACTTTTTTATAAAATAACCACAGGGAAAGGAGCAATGCCTAAGTTTAAAGATATTATTGGAGAAAACGAAAGATGGGCTGTTATAAGCTATATCCGTTCTTTTCACCCCGACTATAAACCTACTAACACAAATGGCGAAAATATTGGAGAAGAAGAAATTTTTAAAGGTAAAGACATTAAATTATCAGTAAATTTAGATAACGAAAAACACGAAGCTAATGTTATTCTAACAGGAAATGTTGATGGAGAAACAAAAGCTGCAAATGGTGTAAGACTTGGTTTCTTTATTAAAAGAACCTTTGGTTTACTACCTGTTTGCGATGCTGTTACTACAAATAACGAAGGACTTGCAAAAGCAATATTTCCAAACGATTTACCTGGTGATTCTTTAGGAAATTATGAAATTGTAATTAAACTAATAGACAATGATATTTATGGAGATGCAGTTTATACCGAAAAAATAAATTGGGGAAAATCTTTTGTTTATGAAAACCCATTAGACCACAGAGCTATGTGGGGAAACAGAGGAAATGCTCCTTGGTGGTTATTAATTACATATTTTTCTATGTTAGGTGCGGCATTAATAACAATTGCTTGGGTAATGTTGCAATTAAAGAAACTTAAAGGAATGGGAAAATAAACACCCTACTTCATATAAACAAAGCTAGTATCCTATAAAGTGTGTAAACAAAAAAAGCTCAGTTAAAACTGAGCTTTTTTATTTCTTAATATTCATCTTCGTTAAAAAAGAAATCATCTTTACTCGGATAATCTGGCCAAATATCCTCTATACTCTCGTATGCTTCACCTTCGTCTTCAATCTCCTGCAAATTTTCGATAACTTCCATAGGAGCACCGGAACGAATTGCATAGTCAATTAATTCTTCTTTTGTTGCCGGCCAAGGTGCATCTTCTAATTTAGATGCTAATTCTAATGTCCAATACATACTATTATTGTTTTAATTAGTTATAATTGCCGCGAAAGTAATAAATATTATTTAACAAAAAAGTTTTTAGCAATTTTTTTATTAAGCTCATATCAACATTTAATTAACCATCTCTATCAAACCTTTATTTATCAATTCATTAATAAATTCTTCGGTATCAGTTTTACATGTTTTTTCATCAACACTGTATTCCGACATTAATTTAGAAATTAAATCCTTATAAGTAATTTCTTTCTCTACAATCTCCCAAATACGAGTTCCAACAGGACTTAAACTGTAATATTCGCTATTTTCTACACTCATCATCACTGTTTCACCATCCATATCAGAGGACAAAATCTCCTCTTTTCTTTTTAATATTGTGCTATTTTCAATCATAATTATAATGTTTTTTTTTACAGATAATTAAACTTTAACATTTGTTCTCTATTATTTTTTTCAATTAATTTTATTTGATTTTTATTTAAAACATCTTTCCATTTACCCGACTTTCCTGTTTTAAAAAATTTATCTGTTTTTATTGGTTTTTCTTTAAAACCTTCTTTTTCTTCTAGTTCTGATAAAAGCTTAAAACTACTATTCTCTATTGCTTTAACAAATTTTCTTTCATCAAAATCTAAATTAATAAAATCTAATGCTTTTTTAAATACATTATAAGTATCATCTAGCATATCTTCGTATCTCATAACTAAAACAGGTATTTCTTTCTGCTCTGTCCACGATGCAACATGTTGCGACCAAGAGCCAAGTGTTTGTTGCAACTGATTGTTTAATCCTTTTTTAGATTTGGCAAGTGTATGCTTATTATTATTAATTAATTTAATCGATTTATCGATATCAATAGAAGAATGATTTGCATAAGACAAAACAACATCTAGCGGATTGCGAACAAAATAAATTACTCCTGCCGATATTTCTGTGGGAAACATTGGTTTTCCATTTAATAAGCTATAAGAATCGTGTACTTTATTATAACTTGTTTGTTTTAATTCATTAGAAAATTCTTTATAAATTTCAGCTCTAAGCACATCAATCTCCTCTTGCAATAACTCCGAAGAGGCAAGAGCCGAAACATCATCAAACAAAACTCGGCTACTTGCAATAGTGCCTGTTCCTATTTCGTTTATTGATATAGGTTTATCGCTATTGCTAAGATAGTTAGCAAGAAAAATACGAAACCAAGTATTTCCAGATTTTGGAAAAGATGCTAACCAGTATATGTTCTTTTTATACTCCAATTTAATTTATAAATTTATTTCACCTTTAAATACAAATGTGGCAGGTCCTGTAAGCCAAATATCTGAAAACAAACCGTTTTCTTCTTTAAAACTAACATTAAGCAAACCGCCTTTTGTTTCAATATTATAGTTTGTTTTATTTCTCCCTGTTTTTAAATATGCCGAAATTGCAACAGCTGTAACACCTGTTCCACAGGATAATGTTTCGTTTTCTACGCCACGTTCGTATGTGCCAACTTTTAATAAATTATTGTTTATTTCTGCAAAGTTAATATTAGCACCACCCTTGCCTACTTTTTCTGAATAACGTAATTCTTTACCTTCAGAAAAAACATCTACTGTATTTATATCATCAACAAATTTAACATAATGTGGCGAGCCGGTATCGAGTAAATAATCTATATCAACAATATTAAATGCTGATACATTTTGCATCTTTAACGAAATTTTATCATCAATAATATTAGCAAAATGCTCACCATCTACAGCTATAAATTTTGCTGTTTTTTTAATAACACCTAATTTTTCGGCAAATTGCACAATACAACGTCCTCCATTTCCGCACATTGTTCCCTCATTACCATCAGAATTATAATATTTCATTCTAAAATCGAAACCATCAGCTTTTTCTAACAACATAAGCCCATCGGCACCAAGCCCGAAATGTCTATCGCATAAAAAATTAATTGTATTTACATCTAAATTAATATCATTTCTACGATTATCAATTAATATAAAATCGTTTCCTGTGCCGTGATACTTAAAAAAATTTAAATTCATGTTAAAATAAATAAATTACCAAGTGTAAAAGTAAAGATAATAAAAGTTTTATTATATTTTTGATACAAAAATTTATAAAGTAAATTAAACATCTATTATTATGAAAAAATTTATTGGGTATTTTATAATTGGTATAATTAGCTCCGTTACAACAATTGGAGTAAGTGTTTTTTTGAATAACAACAACGATACAAGCAAGTTAGAAACACAAAGTCTAAACCAAGACAAAAAAATCCATCAAGTAAACATGTCGGCTATACCACCTGCTAATATGGATTTTATGGCAACGGCAAAAACTGCTGTTGATGCTGTTGTTCATGTTAAAAAGCAATATGGTCAGCCACAGAATTTTTACGAATTAATGTTTGGCAGTCCGGCTAGTTATACCCAAAAAGTACTACCTGTTGGTTCGGGTGTTATTATTAGTAGCGATGGTTATATAGTTACAAACAACCACGTAATTGAACAAACTGATTATTTAGAAGTTGTGTTAAACGATGGCAACTCGTATCCTGCAAAACTAATAGGCACTGATTTACAAACCGATATTGCTTTGCTAAAAATTGATGCTAAAGATTTACCTTTTATCCCTATGGGAAATTCTGACAATATTGAATTAGGAGAATGGGTTTTAGCTATTGGTAATCCATTTAATTTAACATCTACCGTAACTGCCGGAATTATTAGTGCAAAAGCTCGTAGAATGGGAATGGTTAATCGTTCTGTTGATAGCTTTATACAAACTGATGCTGTTGTTAATCCTGGAAACAGTGGTGGTGCATTAATTAATATTAAAGGCGAATTAATTGGTATAAACACTTTAATATATTCTGGTACAGGTTCATTTATTGGATATTCTTTTGCTGTGCCAGTAAATTTAGTTAAAAAAGTTGTTAAAGATTTAACCGAGTATGGAAAAGTGCAACGTGGTTATTTGGGTATTAGTATTGCCGATGTAAACGAAAAAATAGCAAAAGAATTAAATCTTAAAAGCAATAACGGAGTTCTTATTACAGAAATTAATAAAGATTATGCCGCCGATAAAGCTGGTTTGCAAATAAATGATGTAGTTGTTAAAATTGAAGATACTAAAACAAAAGATATTTCTACATTGCAAGAAAAAATAGCAGAATATCGTCCGGGAGATACATTAAAATTCTATGTTATTAGAGATGGTAAGGAAAAAGAGATTGAAGTAACTCTAACAAATGCTGATGGCGAATTTAAATTTACTAAAGTAGAAAGTATTGATGCATTAGGTGCAAAATTTGAACAAGTTTCAAAAAACACTCAAGAAATATTGAATATTAAAGGTGGTGTTGTAGTAAAATCTATAAGTACAGGAAAATTTAGAATAGAAGGTGTGAAAGAAGGTTTTATAATATTAACCGTAAATAAAACACCTGTTTCTAACACCGAAGATATTAAAAAAGAACTTGATAAAGCTGATGGAGGAATACTTATTGAGGGTATTTATCCTAATGGTAAAAAAGCATATTATGCTATTGGTTTAAAATAAAAAAAAAGGCAATAAAAAATCCTTGAGCTTAGTAATAATCTCAAGGATTTTTTTTGCAAAACTAACAAGCTATCAAGGGTCACATATTATAATGCCAATATTATAATCTCCGGTTCAATATTAATTTTATATTTTAATAAAATATCTGCTTGTATTTTTTTGTAAAAATTAATAATATCAGCACTTTCTGCATTAGCTTTATTAACTATTACAAGTGCTTGATTTTGATACACTCCTACCCTTTCCGTTCCTTTATTTTTCCAACCTGCATTATCTATTAACCAACCTGCAGGAATTTTTACCATTTCATTTTTTAAAGGATAATTTGGAATATTTGGATATTGCTTTTGCAATTTCTCAAATTCTGCTTTAGTAATTACAGGATTTTTAAAGAAACTGCCTGCATTACCAAGTTTTTCGGTATCAGGTAATTTTGCTTCACGGGTTTGTATAACTGCCTCACGAACAGTTTTTAGGTTTATTTCATCATACTGCTTTAAAACTTCTTTTAAATTACCATAATCAAGCTTAAACTCAGCTTGTTTTTGCAAACGATAATAAACATGTGTGATTATAATTTTATTATGCAATTCATTCTTAAAAATACTATCACGATAAGCAAAATTGCAATCTTTATTTGTTATTACTTTTAATTCAGCTGTATCAATATCTAGGTACTCTACTTTTTCGATAATATCTTTTGCTTCTGCTCCGTAAGCACCAATATTTTGCACTGCACTTGCTCCAACAGTTCCGGGTATAATCGATAAATTTTCTGTTCCGTAATAATTATTATCAACAGTATATTTTACAAAACTATCCCATACTACGCCCGAACCAATTCTCAACAAAACACCTTCTTCGCCCTCTGATATCAACTCAATACCAGATATTTGCGAATAAAAAACAAAACCCTTAAATTCACTAGAAAACAAAACATTACTGCCGCCACCAAGAACAAAATACTTGTTCTTTTCTACTGAAAAAACCTCTAAGAATTCTTTAATATCTTCAACACTATCAAACTCAATAAACTTATCTGCAATACATGGCAAATTAAATGTATTGTAGTTTTTTAGGTCTTTATTTTTTGATATTTTTAGCATTTTATTCAATTTCCCTAGCCCACTTCTCCAAGGGGGAATAAGATTTTTTTAGACTATAGTTTTCTTTATGAACTTTCAACTTTACGAACTTTCAACTTTATGAACTTTCAACTTTATGAACTTTCAACTTTACGAACTTTCAACTTTACGAACTTTCAACTTTACGAACTTTCAACTTTATGAACTTTCAACTTTATGAACTTTCAACTAATAATTACTTCTCTTTAACCAAAAGCTTAGGTTCCATCATTTCCATAATAGAATATTTTAAACCCTCACGACCAAAGCCAGAGTTTTTTAAACCACCATAAGGCATATGATCAACACGGAAAGTAGGCACATCATTATTTACAACACCACCAACTTCAAGCTCGTTAAAAGCATAATTTATTTCCTTTATATTATTGGTAAAAACACCTGCTTGCAAGCCAAACTGCGAATTATTTATCTCTGCAACAGCATCTTCAAACTTAGAAAACTTCTCTATTGTAACCACAGGTCCAAAAACTTCTAATTGGCAAACATTCATTTGAGGTTTTGTATTAGTTATAATAGTTGGTTCATAATAAGTACCTTGGCGTTTTCCACCGCTAAGAACTTTTGCTCCATCAGCAACAGCATCGTTTACCCATGCTTCTACACGCATTGCATTTGTTTCGTCAATCATCGATGAAATTTCGGTATCATCGTCTAAAGGCGAACCAAATTTAAGATTATTTGTCCCTTTTTTAAATATATCTATAAACTTATCAAAAACAGAATCTTGCACATAAATTCGTTGCACATGAATGCAAACCTGACCCGAATAAGCAAAACTACCTACCAAACACTTAGCCACAGCATGCTCAATATCAGCATTTCCTGAAACAATAACGCCTGCATTTCCACCAAGTTCTAAAGTAATCTTTTTACTACCAGCTTGAGCTTTCATTTTCCAACCCACTTCTGGCGAACCAGTAAAAGTCAGTTTTTTAATTCGGTAATCAGTAACAAGTTGATTTCCTGCTTCTCTATCAGTAGGAAACAAGGATATTGCTCCTTTAGGTAAATCTGTTTTATCAATAATTTTTGCAAGTTCAAGCACCGATAAGGGAGTAGAACGAGCAGGTTTTAAAATTATAGGATTTCCCGAAGCAATTGCAGGAGCAATCTTATGTGCAGCAAGGTTTAAAGGAAAATTAAAAGGTGAAATTCCCGAAATTAATCCAACAGGAAAATACTTTACTAATGCCTCTTTTCCGTGACCTGCAGCAGTCCAATCAAGAGAAAAATACTCAGAAGGCAAACGCTTGCTTTCTTCGGCAGCAACTAAAAAAGTTTGTGCAGCACGGTCAATCTCGCCAAGAGCATAACGCATTGGTTTACCACTTTCTTGTGCTAAAACATTTGCTAATCTTTCTTTATCAGCTTTTATATCGTTAGCAATTTGCATTAAAATTTCGTAACGCTTATAAATTGGCAAATCTCGCATTGTTTTTTCTTGCTCTTTTCCTTTACTTATAGCAATATCAATTTCTTTTTTACCTGCAATAAAAGTCTTTGCAATTTGCTTATTATCAAAAGGATTTAAAACAATAAGCTCTTCGTTTGTTTCAACAAACTCACCTGCTACGTATATCTTATATGTTTCCATAATTTTATTTTATAGATTATCTAGAGCTTGTCTATAAAGTCCGATTTCTGCGTTGTTGCTCAAAATTTAAATCCTCAAATACCTTTGTATTCTGCGGTTTAAATTCCTCACACGCCCCCGAAATAAATCGGGACACGCCTTGAACTCAAACTTTATAGTTCAATCTCTTAACTTTATAGACAGACACTATCTAAGGTCTTGAATTTTAAAATAATCCGTCGATTAAGCTGTCATCGGCTAAATTTGGAAATGTTACCTGTAAATTAGGTGTACGTTTCATTTCGCGTTTTAAAGCGAACATTGCACCATCGTTACGAGCCCAAGCTCTACGAGATATACCGTTATTTACGTCCCAAAATAGCATAGCTTTTAATCTGCGGTCGGCATCATCAGAACCATCTAAAACCATACCGAAGCCACCGTTTATTACTTCTCCCCAGCCTACTCCGCCACCGTTATGGATAGAAACCCAAGTTGCTCCACGAAACGAATCACCAATTACATTTTGAATAGCCATATCTGCAGTAAAGCTCGAACCATCATAAATATTACTTGTTTCTCTATAAGGCGAATCTGTTCCCGATACATCGTGATGATCTCTACCAAGCACAACAGGTGCCGATAATTTGCCATCAGCAACAGCTTTATTAAATGCCTCTGCAATTTTTATTCTTCCCTCTGCATCAGCATATAAAATACGGGCTTGCGAACCAACTACAAGTTTATTCTCTTGTGCTCCTTTTATCCACTGAATATTATCAGCCATTTGCTGCTGAATTTCTTTAGGCGAAGTTTTCATTATCTCCTCTAAAACATCGCAAGCAATTTGGTCTGTAAGCAATAAATCTTCTGGCTTAGATGATGTGCAAACCCAACGGAAAGGACCAAAACCATAATCAAAACACATTGGACCCATAATATCTTGAACATAAGAATTATACTTGAAACGAATACCATCTTCGTGCATTATATCAGCTCCGGCACGTGATGCTTCTAACAAGAAAGCATTTCCATAATCGAAGAAATATGTGCCTTTTGCAGTATGTTTGTTTATTGCGTTAGTTTGCCTGATAAGCGATTTATGAACATATTCCTTAAATTTTGCAGGATTGTTCGCCATCATATCATTAGATTCTTCAAAAGATAATCCTACAGGATAATAACCTCCTGCCCATGGATTGTGCAAAGAAGTTTGGTCTGAACCTAAATCAACAAATAAATTTTCTTGCTCAAAAGCTTCCCAAACATCAACAATATTACCAACATAAGCAAAAGAAAGCGTTTTCATATCTTGTTTTGCCTGTTTTACTTGCGATACAAGTTCGTTTACATCATAAATTAAGACATCAACCCAACCTTGCTCGTGACGTTTTTTAGCAGCACTTTCGTTTATTTCGGCTGTTACCGAAATAACTCCTGCAATATTTCCTGCCTTTGGCTGTGCTCCAGACATTCCGCCAAGTCCTGATGTAACAAATAATTTTCCTGTTAGGTCTTCGCCATTTTTAGATATTTTTCTACCTGCATTCAAAACTGTAATTGTTGTTCCGTGAACAATTCCTTGTGGTCCAATATACATAAACGAACCGGCAGTCATTTGCCCGTATTGCGAAACACCAAGTGCGTTAAATTTTTCCCAATCATCAGGTTTTGAATAATTTGGTACTACCATTCCGTTTGTAACAATAACTCGTGGTGCATCTTTGTGCGATGGAAAAATTCCCATTGGGTGACCAGAATACATAACAAGTGTTTGTTCATCTGTCATTGTTGCCAAATATTTCATTGTGAGCAAGTACTGAGCCCAATTCTGAAATACAGAACCATTTCCTCCATAAGTAATTAACTCGTGAGGATGCTGTGCGATTGCATAGTCTAAGTTATTACTAAGCATTAGCATTATTGCTGCTGCTTGTGTAGATTTATGTGGAAAATCGCTTATTTTTCGTGCTGTTATTTTATAATTGGGGCGAAAACGATACATATAAATCCTACCGTAATCTTCTAATTCTTGCTTAAATTCTTTTGCTAATACATTGTGATGTTTTTTATCAAAATATCTAAGTGCATTTTTTATTGCAAGTTTTTTTTCGTTTTCGCTAAGAATATCTTTTCTTTTTGGTGCGTGATTTAATGTTTTATCATATTCTTTTACTGCTGGCAATTCGCTTGGAATACCTTGCAAAACCGCTTGTTGAAACTCTTTTAACATAATTCTTTTTTTTATAATGTTACTTTGTTTCAAAATTAGAAATTTATTTTTGTTTTGACACTAACTACTTTAATTATTTTTTAGTTAATTTAGTGCAATATTTTTTATTGATGAAACTAAGTGTAATAATATCGTACTACAAAAATATTGAGAATTTAAAATTAATTCTTAAAGCTCTTGATAATCAAAATGAAAATAATTTTGAAGCAATTATATCAGAAGATGATAATAATAAAGATACCCTTAGTTTTATTGAAGAAAACAAACATAATTATTCTTTTCACATTCAACATTTGCATCAAAAAGAAGATACAGGGTTTAGAAAAAACGAAATGCTTAATAAATCAATAATGTCAGCTAAATCTAATTTTATAGCTTTTATTGATGGTGACTGTGTTCCACACAAATATTTTGTAAAAGAATATATCAAGAATTTAAAAAAAGGGACTTTTATGTCTGGCAGAGCTGTTATGCTTAGTAAAGAGATATCAGAAAAAGCAGTAAAAGATATTTCTCTAAAAGATTTAAATTACTTTTCTTTAATTTTTTCTAAATCACAAAAGATTAAAGAAGCTATTTATTTTCCTTTTTTTCCTTTAACATATAAAATTAGAGGTATGGTTGGTAGAAATTGGGGAATCCATAAACAAGATTTAATTGATATAAATGGTTTTGATACCGATTATATTTTTGCCGGAGTTGGCGAAGATGTTGATATTGAATGGCGTTTAATGAAAAGTGGGGTTCAACGAAAATCTATAAAAAACAAAGCAATTGTATTTCACATCTATCACGACAAAGTATATTCTGAAGTAAATGTTGGCAATAATTACAAGAAATTAGAAGAAAAAAAACAATTAAATAATCTTAAGTGTTTAAATGGGATTGATTATAAACATTAAGAATCCCTCCCCTAAATTACTATATTTTCCAATTCATACAAACAAAAAAAGCACCCAAAACTGGATGCTTTTTTTTTTAAAAACCG
>Ga0256827_10001123_pt1 | contig 16942 bp, 13 predicted proteins | sample CV84metaG_FD_185977 | JGI IMG/M metagenome (GOLD analysis project Ga0256827, IMG submission 185977) | Hydrothermal vent microbial communities from East Pacific Rise, Pacific Ocean - CV84 | ecosystem: Environmental > Aquatic > Marine > Hydrothermal vents | place: Pacific Ocean: East Pacific Rise... | reverse complement strand
TTTAAATCTTCTAAAAACAATAAGTTTTTATTTGCATTTACATGAACAATCTCATGTGGTCTTGATATTTTAGAATAAGATTCAGTGCTAGAGAACCTACTTTTACCCTCATCATCATACCATTTTCCAAATCTACACTCATGTGCATTTGATGTTGTTAGAAGTTTTTCTAAAGAGATTATAGAATTGTAAGAGCGAGATTTATATAAGATATGATCTAGTTTTGCTAAAACAACAAATACAGAATTTTCCATTCTATAAGAACTATTAACTATTTGCTCTGAGTTTTCACTTAGTTGAATTAAAGTATTTTCAAAACCATTTATTTTTTGAGTTGAGCCCTCAACCGTTTCTTTCATAACATCTGAACTTGATTGAATCTCATTCATATCTTGTTGTAAAGATTTAATAGATACAGATATGACTCCAGTAGCCTTATGTGTGCGCTCGGCTAACTTACGAACTTCATCAGCAACAACAGCAAAACCTCGTCCATGCTCACCAGCACGAGCAGCTTCAATGGCAGCATTTAGTGCAAGAAGATTTGTCTGATCTGCAATATCTGTAATAAGTTCAATAACAGAAGTAATCTCATTTGCTTGATTTGTAAGTTCACCAATACTATTGTTATTTATACTTACTTGCTCGCTTAACTCATTTAACTCACTTGTAATTGCTACAATATCATTTCTTGAATTGTTAGATAAATTAGCAGCCTCTTTTGTAGCAGATGTTACAGTTTTTAAATCATTAACATTTATATGCAAATCGTTTATTATAATAGAAAGAGATTCTGAAACATTTACTGATTTAGTAGATATTTTAGAGTTAAACAAATCTTTTTGAGTTTTATTATATTGAGCTTTCATAAACTCTATACTTGTAGCAACACTATCAATAGCTTTTACAAATTCTCCATCCATATCTTGAGATGAAATTTTATGAGAAAATTTACCTTGAGATGCATCTGTAATAGTTGTGTTTATCTCATTTATAAGTTTTTGAGTATGTGTTATTAGTTGCGTTAGCTCATTACCCATAATTCCAAGTTCTGTATTTGTATTTGTGGTTTTTGCTTCATGAGAAAAATCACCCTTAGATACAAAGCTTATTAGTGTTGTGAAATCGTTAATACCACCTACTATTGATTTTCTAATTACAGTTGCGAAAATTAAAACTACAATAGTTACAAGTACGCCTGCAATTAAGATTAAATATTTAAAGAAGTTGATTTCATCACCTAGTGATATAGAGTCTTTTTCTAGTTCATTTGATTTTTGAGAAACAAGCTTTTTAAATGATTCTCTTGAAGCATTAGCAAAAGGGGTTAAATCATGTTTATATTTTGCGTAGATCTCTTTTTTATTATTTGAAATTTCATCTTTTGATAATTGTTTCATCATAATAAGTGAGTTGTCTAAAAATAACATTGTAGAACTTTTAGCTTTTGTAACCATAGATAACGATACATCATTTGACATTATATTTTCTAAAAGTGTAAACTCATCTCTAATATTTTTTATTGTCTTGTCTAGCTTGGCTATATTTGAATTATAATCGCCACCAAGTATAATATCTCTTGATGTCCTACTAATATAATTTAGATTTTTTTCTATTTTAAGTGTTGTTAGTCCAGCAATCATTGAGTTGTTATGAAGATGATTATATTGGGAATTAACATGACTCATAGCGGCAAATATAAAGAGTGAAGCTCCTAAAACAGCTAGTGTTACCATAGCTATAAAGTAGTTCATCTTTTTCTCAATACTGAGATTTTCAAACATAAATATATCCTTAAATGTTATTTAACCTGAGCATAATAACATAATAATATATTATAAGTACATAAATTGTGAGAGTAATATTATAATTACAACAAATGTAAAAGGAAATATATGACTTTTAAAAACCCATGGGTTTATTTTAAATAATTTTTGGTTTATTCCGCGTATTCCTAGCCATAATGCTAAAAATGCTTTTATACTAAGTAAGATTTGAAAACGACTCATACCATCTTCGCCTATCTCACCAAAGATATTGCTAATAAGGTATATTCCAGAAGCTACTGCAACCATAAGCGCGTATGGTACTACTTTCCTAACATGCATCATTATAGCTTCTCTTGCTTTTGTATATTCATCATTATTTAGTGTTTGTTTCATTTTTGATAAAAATAAAATATCTACAAATAAAAAACCACCATAAATAAATACTGAGAATATGTGAATTGTATGAATGACTGTATATAAGATTTTATATCCTTCTTTTTTTGCAATATTATCATAAGTAGTTCTAAAATGTGTTATTTTAAATCAATTTAATGCTAAAATACAAAAAAAATAAATAAAGGTATATATTTATGAGTTTAGCAGAAAAAGAAATAAGAAAATTTGAGCATACTGATTGTGAGCAAGATAAAGTGTTTTATCAAGCTATGGAAGAGGTTATATATTCTATTGCACCATTGTTAGAATCAGATAGTAGATATACAAAACATGCAATTTTAGAGAGATTAGTTGTTCCAGATAGAATAATAAAATTTAAAGTAACATGGTCAAATGATAAAAATGAGATTCAAGTAAATACTGGTTTTAGAGTTCAGTTTAACAATGCACTTGGGCCATATAAAGGTGGACTTCGTTTTCACCCAACAGTAAATGAAGGTATTTTAAAATTTTTAGGCTTTGAGCAAATTCTTAAAAATGCACTTACTGGTTTACCTATTGGTGGTGGTAAAGGTGGTAGTGATTTTGATCCTAAGGGAAAAAGTGATTTTGAAGTTATGAAATTTTGTTCAGCATTTATGACAGAATTACATAAATATATTGGTCCTCGCATAGATGTTCCAGCTGGAGATATTGGTGTTGGTGGTCGTGAGATTGGTTACCTTTTTGGTGAATATAAAAAAATTACATCATCTTTTGAGGGTGTTTTAACTGGAAAACCATTTTTCTTTGGTGGTTCACTTATGCGTCCAGAAGCTACTGGTTATGGTGTTATTTACTTTACTCAAACTATGCTTGAAATTGAGGGTAAAGAATCATTAGAAGGTAAAATATGTACAGTTAGTGGTGCAGGAAATGTTGCTCTGCATGCAATTGAAAAACTAATACAAATTGGAGCAATTCCAGTTACATGTACAGATTCTCGTGGTACTATTTATGATTCTCGTGGTGTAGATTTAGATCTTTTAAAAGATATTAAACTAAATCGTAGAGCTTCTTTAGAAGAGTATTTAAAAGTTCACGAAGATGCAAAATATATCTCTGTTGATGAGTATCCAGAGGGTGGTCATGCTGTTTGGGATATTCCTTGTTATGCTGCATTTCCATGTGCTACTCAAAATGAGTTAAGCGATGTAGATGCTCAAAATCTAATTGTAAATGGTTGTCAAAGTGTATCTGAAGGTGCAAACATGCCTTGTAGACCAAAAGCAATAAATGATTTCTTATCTCATAAACTATGTTTTGCACCTGCAAAAGCAGCAAATGCTGGTGGTGTTGCTGTAAGTGAGTTTGAGATGAGTCAAAATGCTGCTATGAGTAGATGGAGTTTTGAAGAGGTTGATTTAAAACTTAAAGAAACTATGAGAATGATTTGTAAAAGTGTAGCTTCTACTGCTAAAGATTATGGCGTTGAGGGTAACTATGTTGATGGTGCAAATATTGCTGGCTTTAAAAAAGTAGCTGATGCTATGATTGCTGAAGGAATCTAAGTAGTTTTATGAGAGTTATCTATTTAGTATTATTAGTATTTTTACCCTCTTTTTTAAGTGCTAGTCATGATTTTGGCTCATTTATGAACAAACAAATGGAGGTTGTAAAAAGACTAAATGATACTAATGTAACTCAAGAACTAATTATAGATATTATAAAAAAGCAAGAGGATGATTATTCTAAACATATAGAAAAAATCATACTCAATAAACAAAAATATTTTTCAACTAAAAGGTTACATAATACCGAAATAAATGCTTTAGAAAAAATAGTAAAATTAAATGATAAACTTGGAAATAATTATGCTGTTAAAAGAGATGAAGTACTAATTAAATCTTACCAAATTATAGATCTTCAGTATAAAATGATTCAAGATATATTTAAAGCACTCGACAAATATTCCTACTCTAAGCTACAACAAAAAATCTCTGAAATTTTTGCCAACAATAGTGTTGAAATTTCTGCAATAAATAATGTAGATTATAAATATATACTTGATATAAGGTCAGATTCTAAAGTACTTCATCAAGCTAAAGAAAATGTAATAGATTATTATGCTATTTTAGAAGTAAATAGCGATGTTATGAAGTATATGAGTGTTTTTGATAAAAAAATGTATACTTTAAATAAGTACGCACAATACAAACTTTTAAAGCCAATACTATTTATAAATAGCTCAAGTATTGTAAAAAGCATAAACAGTGTTTTATCAATCTACGGTTTTAATGTTGTAAAACTTATTTTAATTTTAATCTTAATCTTATTTATCTATTTTATCCGTACATTATTTTATAATCTTTTAGAAAAATATATTGTAAATATAGAATCACTAGAGAGCTACTCTAAAGATATTTTAGGAAGCGTAAGAAGACTTGTTGAAACTTTAATAATTTTTATAAATATAGAGATGGTTATCTATGTTTATAATGATTTTGTATCAATATTATCAGTAAGTAAAACTTTTAATATGCTTTATGGTTTTATATTTACAATAATAGTATATAAAATTGCAAATGCCATAGCAAAAATAAGAATTGCAAAAATACAAGAAGAAGATGGTCAATCTATAAAATTTGAAGTTATAAATATTGGAATTAAGATGGTGAATTTTACTATTTTAATTTTGGGCTTACTATTAGGCTTATATCTAGCAGGTATAAATTTAACCGCCGTTTTATCTGGTCTTGGTATTGGTGGTTTTGCAGTTGCTCTAGCAGCTAAAGATTCACTTGCAAACTTTTTTGGAACGCTAAATATTTTATTTTCAGATATGTTTTCACAGGGTGATTGGATTAAGCTAGATGGAGTAGAGGGTACTGTTGTAGAGATTGGTCTTAGGGTAACTACTCTTAGAACTTTTGACAATGCTATTATATCTATACCAAATGCAACTGTCGCAAATAAAGATATAAAAAACTGGAATAAACGCTCACTTGGTAGAAGAATTAAAATGAAACTAGGTGTAAAATATGACTCAAAACCTCAAGATATACAAAACGCAGTAAAAGAGATAAGAGAGATGCTAGACAAACATCCAGGTATTGCTACATCTAACACTAACTTTAAACACTCTATTGATAAACACCACCTAAGAATTGTACGCTCACAAGATGATGCTGTTGGTGTTAAGAAAACTCTTTTAGTTTACTTAGATGAGTTTGGTGATTCTAGTATAAATATCTTAATTTATTGTTTTTCAAAAACTATTAGATGGGCAGAATGGCTCGAAGTAAAAGAGGATGTTATGTATAAAATGATGGAAATTTTAGAAAATAATAATCTTGAATTTGCTTTTCCATCCTTGTCACTTTATACTGAGAAATAATAGACATCTCGCATAACCTAGATCCCCAGTCAAGCTGAGGATGACAACAAGTTGATAATTTCGTCACTCTCAGTTTGAGAACAAGTCGATAACTTCGTCACTCTCAGTTTGACAACAAGTTGACAACTTCGTCACTCTCAGCTTGACTGGGAGTCTAGTTTTTAGTGTTATGCAAGAAGTCTAATAAAAAAAAGTAATTTTAAATCACTATTTTATAATTTAAAGATATAATAACAAAAATAAAATTAAAGAGTGAAAATGCCACAAAATCATACAAAAGTACAAAAATGTTTATTTCCAGCGGCAGGTTATGGGACAAGATTCTTACCAGCTACAAAAGCTATACCAAAAGAGATGTTGCCAGTATTAACTAAACCACTTTTACAGTATGGTGTAGAAGAGGCTATTGAAGCTGGATTAAATACTATGGCAATTGTTACTGGTCGTGGTAAACGAGCTATAGAAGATCATTTTGATCGTTCTTATGAACTTGAACATCAAATAGATGGCACAAGCAAAGAAGATCTAATGGTTGATATTAGAGGAATTATTAAAGATTGTACTTTTTCATATACTAGACAGGTTGAGATGAAAGGTCTTGGTCATGCAATTCTTACAGGTGAAACACTTATTGGTGATGAACCTTTTGCTGTAATACTTGCTGATGATTTATGCGATAATGATGGTGATGCAGTACTTAGTCAAATGAGTAAACTCTATGATGAATACAAATGCTCAATTGTAGCAGTTGAAGAGATTCCACCACAAGATTCTAAGAAATATGGTGTAATAGCTGGTAGTGTAATTTCTAACTCAAAACTAGATTCAGGAGCACTTATTCGAGTTTCTGACATGGTAGAAAAACCAAATCCAGAAGATGCGCCATCAAACTTAGCTATTATTGGTCGCTATATCTTAACTCCTGATATTTTTGATATTCTTAGAGATACTAAACCTGGAAAAGGTGGAGAGATTCAAATAACTGACGCCTTACTAGAACAAGCTAAAAATGGAAAAGTTATAGCTTACAAATTTAAAGGAAAACGCTTTGATTGTGGAAGTGTTGATGGCTTTGTAGAGGCTACAAATTATTTTTACAAAAAAAGTAATTAGTTTCTTATGAGATTATTTTTATTTGTATTTTTATTCTTAATCTCAAATCTTTTTGCAGCTAAACCTGAACTATTTCTTTTAAATAATTACACTTCAGATAAAAATGTAAGCTCATGGTATATGAGTGAAAAACTAGATGGTGTTAGGGCTTATTGGGATGGAGAAAAACTTATTTCTCGCTCTGGTAAAGTTTTTAATGCACCTAAATTTTTTATAAAAGATTTTCCCAAACATAAACTCGATGGTGAACTTTGGAGTAAACGGGGTGATTTTTCAAATATATCCTCAATACTAAATACAAAAAACAATAATAAGAAATGGAAAGAACTCACTTATAATATCTTTGAAGTACCTGAGGCTAAGGGAGACTTACTAACTCGTCTACATGTAGCCAAACAAACAAAATATATAAAAATCATAAAACAAATAAAAGTTAAAAACAAAGAGCATCTAAAACAATTTTTAAAAGAGATTGAAGCTAAAGGTGGCGAGGGTGTAGTAGTTCGTGATGGAAGTTTAAAATACTACACTGGACGAAATAACAATGCACTAAAAGTAAAAAGCTATATAGATGAAGAGTGCAAGGTTATAGCTCATAATGAGGGAAAAGGTAAATATCTTTCTAGATTAGGTTCAATATCTTGCGAGATGAAAAATGGTAAAATCATAAAAATTGGCAGTGGTTTTTCGGATGAACAAAGAAAAAATCCGCCTAAAATAAATGATATAATTACTTTTAAGTATTATGGCTTGACACACAAAGGTAATCCAAGATTTCCAATTTTTTTAAGAGAGTATAAATAGATGAACTATAAACATAATTTTAATCCAACAATATCTGATGATGATATTTTTAATGAGATAAAAAAAGAGAAAGAATTTATTGGTTATTATAACTTAGTAAATCAAGATACAACTGAGTTTAAAGAGTATGCTAAAACTGTTAAGCAAACAAATATTGTAGTTATTGGGATAGGTGGAAGTACACTTGGAACCTATGCTATTTATAAATTTTTAAAACATTCAAAAAACTTAGATAAAAAACTTTTCTTCTTAGAAACTACTGACCCCATAGATATACTTTCAAAAGTTGAAGCTATTGATTTAGATGATACTCTTTTTATAGTTATCTCAAAATCTGGAACAACACTTGAGACTGTATCAATTTTTAAATATATAAATTCACTTGTAAAATGTGATAGTTCAAACACTTTAGTAATTACAGAAAATGATTCAAAATTAAATACTTATGCAAAAACAAATAATATTAAAACTTTTGAGATTCCAAAAAATGTTGGTGGAAGATTTTCAGTATTTTGTGCAGTTGGTTTAGTTCCACTTGCTATAGTTGGCATAGATATAGATGAACTTTTAGCAGGAGCTAAAAATATTTATGATTCGTTTTTTAATAAAAGCATAAACTATACAAGAATTTTGAAAAAAGCAAGATTTTTTGTAGAGTATAAAAATAGTTTTAACATAAATGTAGTTTTTTCTTACTCTTCAAGGTTAGAAGGTTTTAACAAATGGTATATTCAACTTTGGGGTGAGAGCCTTGGTAAGGTTGACATTAACTCAACTCACCAAGGGTTAACACCAATAGGAATAATAGGACCAATAGATCAGCACTCTTTTTTACAACTAATTGTAGAGGGTAGACGAGATAAAACTCTAACAGTTATAAAAGTAGATGATTTTGCAAATGATTTAAAAATTCCAGATATAAAGTTAGATGGATTAGATGATTTAAACTACATAAATGGTTTAGAATTTTCTTCACTAATAAATACTCAAGCAGACGCTACAATAGAATCTATAAATAATCTAAATGATATTCCATGTGATGAAATAACCATAGATAGTGTTAGCGAAAAAGCCATTGCATCATTAATGTATGAGTATGAACTACTTACATCAGTATGTGCAAAATTTATGTATATTGATGCTTATAACCAACCTGGTGTTGAGAGTGGAAAAATTATTTTAAAAGAGAAATTAAAACTTAACTAGTTGTTTATGCTATTTTTGTTATAATCCATGTTAATTTAACAAATGGATTTTTAATGAAAATAGCAGTAGCAGGTACAGGATATGTAGGTATTTCAAATGGGGTTTTATTATCTCAACATAATGAAGTTGTAGCACTAGATATAATTGCTGAAAAAGTACAGATGCTTAACAACAAAATTTCTCCAATTGAAGATAAAGAGATAAGTGAGTATTTATTACGGGATGATTTAAACTTTAGAGCAACCCTAGATAAAGAAGATGCTTATCTTGGTGCTGATTATGTTATTATCTCTACTCCAACAGATTATGATCCTGAGACTAATTACTTCAATACTAAACTTGTTGAAATTGTAATCAAAGATGTATTAGAGATTAATCCAGATGCAACAATGGTTATAAAATCAACAGTACCAGTAGGCTATACAAAATCAGTAAATGAAAAATTTAACACTACAAATATAATCTTTTCTCCAGAGTTTTTAAGAGAGGGAAGTGCGCTTCAAGATAACCTTTACCCAAGTAGAATTATAGTTGGTGAAAAAAGTGAGCGAGCTAAAATATTTGCCAATCTTTTAGTTCAAGGTGCTAAAAAAGAAAATATTGATGTTCTTCTAACAGATTCTACAGAAGCAGAGGCTGTAAAACTTTTTTCAAATACTTACCTTGCTATGCGTGTATCTTACTTTAATGAGTTAGATTCTTATGCTGAGAGTCATGGACTAAATACAAAAGATATAATCCAAGGTGTTGGACTTGATCCTCGTATTGGTACTCATTATAACAATCCAAGTTTTGGTTATGGTGGATATTGCTTACCAAAAGATACTAAACAACTTCGCGCAAACTACAAGGATGTACCTAGTAATATTATTGGTGCTATTGTTGATTCAAATTCTACTAGAAAAGATTTTATAGCAGATAGTATTATTGCAAGAAATCCTAAGGTAGTAGGAATTTATAGACTTGTAATGAAATCAGGTTCAGACAACTTTAGAGCATCAGCAATTCAAGGAATTATGAAACGCATAAAAGCCAAAGGCATAGAGATAGTTATTTATGAACCTGTATTTGAAGAGGATGAATTTTTTCACTCAAAAGTAATTAAAGATTTAAATGAATTTAAAAATATGAGTGATGTTATAGTGGCAAATAGACTCTCAGATGATATTAAAGATGTAGAATCTAAAGTTTATACTAGAGATTTATTTAACAGCGATAGTTAGGTTATATAAAACCTAACTAATAATATGACCAACAAATTTGGACATATTATCCATAATTTCATCGCCTTTTCTGAAGCTTAATGCACAAGATTCATAGGCGAAGAAAACTCCAGCTTGATATTTTTTTCCTAAATTGTCTTTTGGAAAATCTACATACTTTTGATAAACTTTTTTGTAGTTGTCATACTCACCATCAGTTTTTTCTAAAATATTTCCGTTAGCTTCTAGTATTTTAGTGTTCGCACCCTCGCGACCAAAAACGCACTTCTCTACATGTAGAGAGTTTAGTGGTTCAAAAGAAGTTTCTAAAAGTAGTGGATGGTTTGGAAATAAATCCCATAATATTTTTAGTATACCTTTTGATTGAAAAAGTAGGGTATATGCTGGGTTTAAGATTATTGCTTTTTGTTTTTGCATAATAGTATTTAGTGTAGTTGCAAGTTCTGGCTCATCAGTACCTATATCTTCCCAAGGATAAAGTTTAAACCAGTACTCATATTCATTATCTTGGCTATCAAAAATCCCATCTTCATCAAATTTTACATCTTGAAGATACTCAAAGCTAGTGTTAAACCCTGCATCTGTCGCAATTTGTTGTAGAAGTTTTGTTGTAGCTTCTTCTTCATCATCACCCTCTACAGATGAAAATAAAATTTTCCAACCATCATAATTTTCTTCAAAACTAGATACATCTTCATCAAGCGTTATAAGTCTTTTAAAATTATCTTTTATAGCCTCATAAAGATTATTAAACTGTTTGTTCTCATCCATATTATTTTCTTTAAGTAATGCCCATTGGAGTAGGGCTGTTTCAAAAAGAGATGTTGGAGTGTCTGCATTAAATTCTATGAGTTTAATATCTTGATTATCTATTCCACCAGCTAAATCAAAACGACCATAAATATGCCAGTGTACATCATTTTCCCATGATTTTTTAATCATATCAACTAGATTAAATGGAATTCCAATTTCAAAAAATAAATCGTTATCTATAACATATTGGGCTGCTTCAACAAACATATCATAAAGTTCATTTCCAGCTTCATAATAAGCCTCTGCTTCTTTTTGTGTAATTTGTACAAGCTCATCGCTAACATACTTCGTACCATCAGTATCGGTATGCCAAGTGAAACCTATTTCTTCTAGCGTCTCATCATTTAGTTTATTTATTTTGACAAAATTAATCAACCGCCAAAACCTCTACTTCCATATGAAGATCTTCTAGTGTTTGAGCCAAAAAAACTTTTCTTTGTACTTCTAGCTCTTGAGGCTTTTCCTGCTGCTGAACGAGAATAAGCACTTTTATTTACAGATGATGCTCTTTGAGAAAAGTTTTTATTTCCCATTAGTGAGTTTGCTATCATATTACCCATTAGTGAACCAGCCGCAACTGCAAGAATTGTCCCTGCTAGACCCATTCCACCACCACCTGACTGAGTAGTTTCACTTGTCCCATTTTGAACTTTTTGGTACTCTTGTTCTGCTAATGCTTTCATTTCTGATTCATTCATAAATCGTTCAGTTACATTTCCATTAGCATCTTTTTCACGAATAATAGCACGATTAGGACCCTCAGTTGGCATCTCTTCTACAACTATATATTTACCATTTGTTTGTTGTTCAATAACTAAAAATCTATTTTGTTGTTGCTCTTGTGGAGCTTCACAGCCGCTAAGTACACTCATCATTGCTATACCAGCACTACCAAGTGCTACACCACTTGCTATACTTGAAATATGTTTCATTTTATTAAATCCTTTTTTTGTAAAGTTATTATTTTGTTTAGTTCATAATCATAAAAGACTATGTTTTTTCTTGCATTATAGTAAACATCACCAACAAAAGAGTGTTTAGCATCTCTAAAAGTTTGATTTTTACTCATTAACATATATGCACCAACACTATGTCCAACGCTTTGAAATAATGTAGATAAAGATAAAAGTGACAAAATACTCAATATGAGTAAGCTTACCTTTTTGCTTGGAAAATAACTAACCATAAGTCCCAAAAAGATAGAACTTAGAGTAAAAATATAGATATTTTGATGATCAGCAAATAAAATATTATAATAAACATTAATTTCATAAAAGTCAATATAATTTTGTTTTATTCCTAAAAATATAAAAAAATCAAAGATAAAAGTGATTAATATTCCAGTTAAGAGTGCTTGAACAAGTTTACTCATCTTAGTCTTTTCCTTTTTATATGATTTAATTTTATAAGTTTTGATGACTTATTTTCTTTTAGTCTAGAATTATTTTCTATTATTATATCAGCTTTATCTTCACAAAAGTCTCTTGAGAAGTTTTCTTGGCTTTTATTGGCTGAAGTTGAGTAAACCCAATCTAAATTTTTAAATATTTGTGAATATAAAGATGATGGTGACACTCTAAAAGATTTTCCTTTTACAATAAAGGTTGTTTTTTTACAGCGGCGAAGTAAATTTCTATGCTCTTTTGGTACTCTACATGTAGAGGCTTTTAGAGTTTTAAAATTATTATAAACTTGAATAAATATTTTGCTAGGTTTACGCTCTTTTATCTCATAAAGCTTTTTTGCATTTTGAGATAAAAAACCGACAGTGGTGTCGGTTTGAGTAAGTATTACAGACACTTTTACGCTAGAAAATCTTGTAGTGCTTTTGCATCTGACCATGAGCCATCTTCCATCTCATCAAGTGCTAAAATCAACGCTCGCGCAGCTGAGAGTGTTGTAAAGTAAGGTATGCTTCTTTTTAAAACTTCTTGACGAATTACAGTTGCATCTTTTTTACTTGTGTTGTTATCTGAAGTATTAATTGCCATTGCAATTTCATCATTTTTCATACTATCTTCAATATTTGGACGACCTTCAGAAATTTTTAGTACAAGTTTACACTCAATACCAGCTTTTTCTATGATGCTTTGAGTCCCCTTAGTTGCTACAAGTTTAAAGCCATGTTTAACTAAACCAGTTGCAATCTCAACTGCATGTTGTTTGTCAGTATCTACAAATGAAAGAAAACATACACCATCAGTTGGTATTTTATTACCAGCTGAAAGTTGAGCTTTTGCAAAAGATACACCAAAGTTAGAACTAATTCCCATAACTTCACCAGTAGATTTCATCTCAGGAGAAAGAACTAAATCTGCACCTATGAGTTTATGGAAAGGAAAAACAGCCTCTTTAACAGATACATGTCCTTTTAGTTTTGGTTTTAATAAGCCGTTAATTTCTTGAACAATATCATACTTGTCATAATACTCAAGTGAATCTCTTAGAGTCTCACCAAGCATAACGCGAGTTGCAACTTTTGCTAGAGGCATTCCAGTAGCTTTAGAAACGAAAGGAACTGTACGAGACGCACGAGGATTTACCTCAATAAGATAAATCTCATCTTTATAGATTGCATACTGAACATTCATAAGTCCAATAACACCAAGTCCAAGCGCAATAGTTTTTGTTTGACGCTCAACTTTAGCAATCATCTCATCACTCAAGTTTACTGGAGGAAGTGAACAAGCACTATCTCCAGAGTGAATACCAGCTTCTTCAATATGCTGCATTACAGAACCAATATATACATCAGTTCCATCACAAATAGCATCAACATCAAGTTCTATTGCTTGATCTAAAAACTTGTCAATTAAAACAGGAGCTTCATTGCTTACACTTATTGCAAGTTCCATATATTGGTTTAGTTCATCTTCGGAATAAACTATTTTCATTCCACGACCACCAAGGACAAATGATGGACGAACTAGAACTGGGTAGCCAAGTTTAGCTGCAATTGGTGCAGCTTCCTCTTTTTTACGAGCTAAACCATTTGCAGGTTGTTTAAGATTATTTCTAATAACAAAGTCAGAAAATTGTTCTCTATCTTCAGCTAAATCAATTACAGCAGATGGAGTTCCCGAGATATTTGCACCAATTTTAGTAAGTGCATCTGCAAGTTTTAGTGGAGTTTGCCCACCAAAGTGAACAATTATTCCATCTGGTTGTTCATTTTCAATTACTTCACGAACATGTTCAAAGTCAATAGGTTCAAAGTATAAAACATCAGAAGTATCATAATCAGTTGAAACAGTTTCAGGATTACAGTTGTACATAATACACTCAATATCCATCTCTTTTAAAGCAAAAGCTGCATGAACACAACAGTAATCAAACTCAATACCTTGACCGATACGGTTTGGTCCACCACCAAGAATTAGCACTTTTTTCTTATCGCTTACGCGTTTTTTTACATTTGGTAGTTTTGTAATGTTTGTAGTTGAGTAAAGGTATGGAGTAAGTGCTTCAAACTCTGCGGAACAAGTATCAACTTCGTTAAATTCTAGCTCTACATGTAGAGCTTTTCTAGCTTTATAAACTTCATCTTCACTTACACTTTGATTTGAGTTTTTAGCTATTAGTTGAGAGATTCTTTTATCTGAGAAACCATCTACTTTTATGCGACGCATAAAATCTTCATCAAATAAAATTTTATCTGTAATAGATGCTTCTGCTTCTAACATCTCTTGCATTTGGTATAAAAACCATGGGTCAATTTGGCAAGTATCGAACATATCTTGTATGCTCATTCCACGACGAAAGCCCTCAGCTACATAAAGGATACGATCAGCATTAGGACGACGAATCTCATGCTTAATAAAATCATCATCAGCATCTATCTCATCAAAACCACAAAGACCAGTTTCAAGTGAGCAAAGAGCTTTTTGAATTGACTCTTTGAATGTACGACCAATAGCCATAACTTCACCAACTGATTTCATAGAAGTTGAAAGAGTATTTACAGCTTCTGGGAATTTTTCAAATGTAAAACGAGGAATTTTCGTAACAACATAATCAATTACAGGCTCAAAAGATGCAGGAGTTCCAGTGATGTCATTTGTAATCTCATCAAGAGTAAAACCAACAGCTAAAAGTGTAGCAACTTTAGCAATAGGATAACCAGTAGCTTTACTTGCTAGTGCAGATGAACGAGATACACGAGGATTCATCTCAATAACAATCATTCTTCCAGTTTTAGGACAGATTGAAAACTGAACATTACTTCCACCAGTGTCAACACCAATTTCTCTTAAAATATCAAAAGAAGCATTACGCATTCTTTGGTACTCTTTATCTGTTAGAGTTAGAGCAGGGGCTACTGTAATAGAATCTCCAGTATGAACACCCATTGGGTCAAAGTTCTCAATTGCACAAACGATGATACAGTTATCTGCTTTATCGCGGATAACTTCCATCTCGTACTCTTTCCAACCTAGCATAGATTCCATTATTTCAATTTCATTTACAGGAGAAGCTGAAAGTCCTTCTTGTGCTAGTTTTTCAAACTCTTCCATGTTGTAAGCTACACCACTTCCGCCACCAGCAAGTGTAAAAGATGCACGAGATATTACAGGAAAACCAATCTCTTTTGCTAATTCTATTGCTTCTTCAACACTGTATGCATTTGCACTTTTTGGTAAATCCATACCAATTTTGATCATAGCTTCATTAAAAGCTGAACGGTCTTCACCCTTATGAATTGCTTCTGGAGTAGCACCTAAAAACTCCACACCCTCAAGCATACCTTTTTCGTACATACTTGTTGCAACATTTAGAGCAGTTTGCCCACCCATTGTTGGAAGAACTGCATCAACTTTTTCATCTTTAATGATTTTAGCAATTACATCTTCTTTTATTGGCTCTATGTAAGTTCTATCTGCAAACTCTGGGTCAGTCATAATAGTTGCAGGATTAGAGTTTATAAGAATTACACGGTAACCCAACTCTTTTAGTGTTTTAACTGCTTGAGTTCCTGAGTAGTCAAATTCACAAGCTTGACCGATAATTATCGGACCAGAACCTATAAGTAAAATAGTATTTATGTCGGTGCGTTTTGGCATATAAAAACCTCGTTAAATTTATATAATAATAGACGCGATTATAGCCAAAAGGCACTTTTAAATCACTTAATCTTCTTTATCATATGAAAGTAGTTTGGTTTATTTGCTTGATAATATGGTTTTACAATGGCATTTTGATAGCCTTGAGATTTTTTTATAGATACTACAGTCCCAACTTTTAGACCTTTAAAAAACATTTTATCTAGTCCAGATGTTATAACTTCATCACCAATATTTAGATTAAACCAAGCTGGAATAAATTTAATAATTAAGTCATCGGCATTATTTCCATGAGCAATACCAGGGGCTTTTTTATCCCCTACATAAACGGCATAAGAACATTTTATATCTTTATTTAAAAGAGCTAGAGGGCGTTTATTTTTTGAAATAACTATACCTGCTACAAGTTCTTTGTAAGTCAAACCATAGATTTTAGATGAATTATAATCTGGTATTTCTAGCCATATTTTATTTAGATTTCCAAATTTTTCATAAGATATAGTTCTTACCAATTGAACCTTAGGATCTGTTTTTAATTTGGAGTGATTTTCTTTAAATAAATCATTAACTTCAGACGCAAGTTGTTGCATAACAAGATGATTATTTTCATATTTTTGTAGTTTTTCTTCTAAAATAGCTATATGTTTTGCTTGAAAAAAATGTCTGTCTATTTGAGTTTGTATAAATTCTACACTATTGTGATAAGTTAGATTAATATTATTTAGTGCAGTTATAAATGGAGCTTGAACTATATTCGTATAGTAAAACGCACCAACGAGTAGTGTGATGAAGATTGAAAAAAAGCCTAGTAGACTTTTATTCATTCTCAAATAACTCTTGTAGTAAATCTATCTCTTCAAGTGCGCGACCAGTACCACGAGCAACAGCTAAAAGAGGTTCATCTGCTACAAAAACAGGAATTTTTACAATATCTGAAAGATATTTATCAAGTTGGCGAATAAGCGCACCACCACCAGTAAGAATAATACCATGGTTTACAATATCACCAGCTAAATCTGGAGGCATTTGTTCAAGTACATCACGAAGTGCTTCTGCTACCTCTTTTAGTGGTTCACGCATAGCTTCTCTTGCATCTTCACTTGTTAATACTACAGAAGATAATAAACCCTCAACTTGATCGCGCCCATTTACTGTCATTAATAACTCTTCTTCTAGGGCTAC
>Ga0256827_10001121_pt1 | contig 16960 bp, 14 predicted proteins | sample CV84metaG_FD_185977 | JGI IMG/M metagenome (GOLD analysis project Ga0256827, IMG submission 185977) | Hydrothermal vent microbial communities from East Pacific Rise, Pacific Ocean - CV84 | ecosystem: Environmental > Aquatic > Marine > Hydrothermal vents | place: Pacific Ocean: East Pacific Rise... | reverse complement strand
CTGTGCTTACTTCATTGTTTTTTGACACAATAAACCTCCGGTATAAAATCTAATTAACATAAGCTTACTATTTAAAAACTAAAAGAGAATTGAATTTAGAGGATATAATGATAATTATTGTTTTATTTTGAAAGTTTGTTTAATTTGATAGAGTGCTTGGTAAGAAAGAGTAGAAAACCTAAAACTCTTAAAAGAGCTTTAGGAGTTTAAGAAAAAGTGTGAAACTAGATGTTATCACGAATTTGTAGAGACTCTACAAGATTAAGATATGCTTCTTTATTAGTACGTTTGAAGTATCTCATTAAACGACGACGTTTACCAACAAGTTTAAGAAGTCCTAAACGTGATGCATGATCTTTTTTAAACACTTTTAAGTGCTCTGTTAACTCTGCAATTCTTGTAGTTAATAATGCAATTTGAACTTCACTTGAACCAGTGTCGTTTTCATTACGTCCGTATTTTGCAACAATTTCTTGTTTTTTAGCCGAATCTAAAGCCATAATAGCCTCCTGATGGGTATAATAATCTAACATTCACACACAATATGCAAAGTTGAAGTGGAATTATATCTAAATTATAGAAAAAAGCAACTTTTAGAATTTTTAGCTATAATAAAAGTTCTAAATTATTATAAAACTATTATAAAGTATAAACTATGTTAATAACCCGTGCTAGTGAGTATGCAATACTCTCCTTAATTTTACTCTCATCTGCGAAAGAACCTATGGATAGCGAGACACTCTCACGTGAACTCAAAATCTCAAAAAGTTTTTTAGCAAAAATTTTACAATCGCTTGCGAAAGAGTCCATCTTAAAATCATACAAAGGTTCAAAAGGTGGTTTTGCACTGCACAAAAGTACAAAAGAGATTAGTATGCTTGATGTCATCTCCATAGTTGAAGGCAAGGCACCAACAGTTTTTGAGTGTTCTCCCTCTGAGCAGTCATGCCCATCTGAACAAGCCAACATCTGTACAATCTGGCCTTTTTTACATAAATTACAGGGTAAAATCGACTCTTTTTTAGCTGAAATAACTTTAGCCGACATCATAGAAGAGAAGTGAACATAAAAAGCAAACATGGCAAAAAAATTAACTTTTAGACAGCAGGTCGGTACATCACTCAACTTTCTTCTTGGACAAAAAGATTTAAGTGTAGTTGTTTTTGTTATGGCAATTCTTGCCATTATTATAGTGCCACTTCCATCAGCAGTACTCGATGTACTACTAACAGTCTCTATGGCGTTTGCAGTCCTTATTTTACTTATATCCCTCTATATCCCTAAACCTACCGACTTAACAACATTTCCAACTCTTATCCTTATTTTAACTCTCTTTCGACTCTCCCTGAACATCGCAACAACTAGGATGATTCTGAGTCATGGTCATGAGGGTGAAGAGGCTATGAGTGACATTATTACCAGTTTTGGTGATTTTGTTGTTGGTGGAAACTTTGTTATCGGGATTATTGTTTTTGCTATCTTGGTCTTAATTAACTTTATGGTTATTACCAAAGGTTCTACTAGGGTTGCAGAGGTTGCAGCACGTTTCGTACTTGACTCTATGCCAGGGAAACAGATGGCAGTTGATGCTGATTTAAATGCAGGACTTATAGATGATGCACAAGCAAAACAGCGTCGTGCAGAGATTCTTCAAGATGCCAATTTTTATGGTGCGATGGATGGTTCGAGTAAATTTGTAAAGGGTGATGCCGTTGCCGGAATCATCATTACTCTCATAAACATCATAGGTGGTTTTCTTATCGGTGTTTTCCAACACGATATGAGTGTAGGAGACTCCGCTTCTACTTTTACACTCTTAACAATCGGTGATGGACTTGTAGGACAGATTCCAGCACTCATTATCTCTACTGCAACTGGTATCATGATTACTCGTTCCTCAAGTGATGGCGACAACTTCGCCGAGGGAACAATCAACCAGATGGTTGGAAACTCTAAGATTATGATGATTGTTGGGTTTATTATGATTCTTTTCGCACTAGTTCCAGGTCTGCCAACTGCTTCGATGGGATTTGTAGGTATTCTTTTTGCATCACTTGGTTGGGCAATCTACAAATTTGACAAAGGTGAGCTAAGTATCTTAAATGTAGATGCCATTGCTGGAAATAAAACACAAGCACAGATGGAGCAAGAGCAAGAGAAGATAAAACCAAAAAAGACAAATGAGGAGATTGCAAAAGAGGAGGAGAGTGCCCTAGAGGATATTCTCAAAGTAGAGATGCTCGAACTCACACTTGGGTATCAACTCATTAAACTTGCTGATTCAAATCAGGGGGGAGATCTACTAGAGCGTATCCGCTCAATGCGACGTAAAATTGCAAGTGACTTTGGATTTTTAATGCCACAGGTTCGTATTCGCGATAATCTACATCTTAAACCACAACAGTATCAAATTTTACTCAAAGGTATTAGTATTGGAGAGGGTGAAATTCAACCTGACAAGTTTCTAGCGATGGATAGTGGAATGGCTACAGGTGGCATCAATGGTGAGGCTACAAAAGAGCCTGCGTTTGGACTTGATGCACTTTGGATTATGCCAACAGACAAAGAGGATGCTATTATCAATGGTTATACTGTTGTTGATCCTGCTACCGTAATCTCTACCCATATGAGTGAACTTATAAAACGAAATGCAGAGGATCTCTTAACACGCCAAGAGGTACAAACACTCATAGATAAGATAAAAGACAGCTTCCCTGTTATAGTAGATGATGTCAACAAAGTGGCTAGTATTGGTCTTATTCAAAGAGTACTCAAAGCACTTCTGCATGAAAAAATTCCACTCAAAGATATGCTCACTATATTAGAAACAATTGCAGATATTGCAGAGTTTACCAAAAATGTAGAGCTTATTACTGAACAGGTACGAGCAAAACTCTCGCGTGTTATCACACAGATGTACTCAAGTGAAGATGGAGTCATTCGTCTCCTTACTTTCGATACAAATACAGAGCAGATGCTCCTACAAAAATCTCAAGAACAAGATGGAGTAAGAAATCTTATGCTCAATGTCGGAGAGATAAATGCACTCATTCAAGCGACATCTACAAAAGCAGCAGAACTCCTACAAAAAGGTGTAAGCCCAATTATCATCATAGTAGATCCACAACTTAGACGTGGAGTTTCTGAGATATTTGAACGTTTCTCTCTCGATGTCGTTACACTATCTCACGCTGAAATAGATTCAAACGCTACATTTGAAGTACTAGGTTCTATCGCTATTGATTTACCAACAAGTTAAAATATAAAAGGAAAAAAAGAAACAATGAATAACAGAACAATTCACCACCTCTCTCATATAGATCTTGATGGCTATAGCTGTCAACTTGTAATGAAGTACACACCCTATATAAAACACAACTATAATGCGAACTATGGTCCAGAGGTAAAGTCAAAACTTACTATAATGCTTGAAAATATACGATCTGAAAAGAAAAAAGCACTTATTCTTATAAGCGATTTAAATCTTAGTGCTGATGAGTCAAGATGGCTCAATGATGCAGTCGCAAAACTAAACCAACAAAAAATAGATGTAACACTAAAACTCTTAGATCATCATGGAACAGGTGCAGAGAGTGCAAAAAAATATGAGTGGTACTACCTTGATGAATCTCGTTGTGCGACAAAAATAGTCTATGATTATGCAAAAGAAAATTTTGAGTTTGATGCACCAGCATGGATGCAAAAGTATGTTGCAGTTGTAAATGCTGTTGATCTTTGGAAAAAAGATGAGCATGATAACTTTGAGTATGGAAAAGTATGTATGCGTTTAGTAAATGAGACACGAGAGCTTAACCGTATAATGTTTGCAAATGAAGATAATGAGTATAAACTCACACTGCTTGAGAGAGCTACAGAGTATATTGATGAGAGTGATGCACCGATACTCCTTGATGAGCAGATTCATCACATAAAAAAAGATTTTTTTAAACGCGGAAAAAATGATACTCTCGATAACCTTGCTACTGATTTTGTTGTAGCACTTTTAGGCTCTCAAAGAAAAACAAACACTATCTACTACAAAGGGTACAAAGGTTTTCTTAGTTATGCAGTTGGGAACACTTCTATTGTTGGTAATGGATTCTTAGTAGCATATCCTGAGTATGACTTCATAGTTGACATCAGTTTTAAAGGGGCGATGAGTCTCAGAGCAGACTACAAAGTAAGTGTTGCACAAATCTCAAAAGAGTGGGCAAATGGTGGTGGACACCCAAATGCTGCTGGAGGAAGAATCCAAGGATTTAAAGAGCAGTACCGCTACGACAAGGTAAAACAGCAGATAGAGAATATTATCTCAGATAAAGAGTCTGTTCATGGAACATTAGAGTGGAAAAAAGAGGATTTAGATTAGTTATTTAAGAAGTATCGCTCCACCCCATTGGCTAAGCCAATGGCGATCTTCTGCTGATACTTACTACTTACCAAACGTTTTGCCTCTTGAGGATGTGTGATAAATCCAACTTCAACAAGGACAGCAGGCATCTGAGCACCTACTAGTACCCAAAATGGACCAGATCGAACACCCGCATCTTTTACACCTTTATAACTCTTCTTTAGTGTTCCTAAAACGCCGCGTTGCAGATCTATGGCGAGTTTGTTTGCAGCAACAATATTGTGTGAATTAAGTGTATTTAAAAAGCTCTCTTTACCATAAAAGTTTAGATCCTTTAAATCTGCTCTATTTTCACTCGCAGAGACTCGCTTCGCACGTGAGGATCTTGACTTATCGAGAAAATAGCACTCTATTCCAGATGCCTTTGCAGCACTCTTTTTACCTACAGCATTCGCATGAATACTTATAAAGAGATCTGCTTTTTTTCTATTTGCAAATTTTGTTCTATTTCTAAGGCGTACAAACTTATCACTATCGCGTGTCATATAGACTTTATAACCACGAGACTTTAAAATTTTCTTCAATTTTTGTGCGATTTGAAGTACTACTACTTTCTCTCTATACTTTCTATATCCCACTGCACCAGGATCATGACCACCATGTCCTGCATCTATAACTATGACCTTATTTCTATCGACACGTTGAGGCGATTTAATAGTTGCACTACTGCGTTGTTTCTTACTGCTTGAGCGAATATTTATCAGTAGTTTTTTTGTCTCTTTTTTAAATCTCACTGTAAGTTTTGCATCATTTTCAATGACTAATCGAAGTGTATTTGAGTTATACTGTGCTATTCTAATCTTCTCTACACCCTCTTTTCTAAGGTTTTGAGAACGAGTAAGCATAGAGGCATGGATGTCAAAAACATAACGAAACCTCTTTGTTTTTGCATCATATAGTCTAAAATAATTTATCTGATTATCACGTAGTTTTTTATCAAAAGAGAGTACAAGTCTATCGTTATGCCAGCGAATTGATTTGAGTTTGTGTGTCGATTTTACAGTAAGCTTTTTTTTCGATTTTTTCTTAATACTTTTTGGCTTTGGAGCCTTATATTTCATCTTTGGCTTTAGAGAGAGAAGCTCATCTTCATACTGAGAGACATCTATATGTAGTTTTCTCCCACTCTGAACTATCCCCTCTAAAGCATTAAATTTTAATTTTTTATCTTCACTCATTAATGCACGAAGATAGAGATTTTTATAGTCATTATATGCACGAAACTGATTACTCTTGTTTGTAGATTTTACAAAGCCATCAGCTCTCTTTAGAAGAGCCTTATCGCTCAGTGCAAAAAGTGAAATGCTAAAGAGAAGAAGGAGAAGAAGTGAGCGAATCATCAGAGGATTATTCGCCTTGCATTAGTTTTTCTAAAAGCTCTTTTACTGAGATGATTTCATTGAGTCTGTAGCCATTAGTCCCTGAGAAGAAAAGCCCAGTCTCTAAATTTCCTTCGTAAGCATCAGAGAGTCTATCTGCTATACAAAAACCAACAACTTTCGCCTCTTCACCACGATTACATGGTGCAACACAGTTTGAAATACACTTAATGGCAGGCCCTTCGCGTTTCTCTACTAATTTTGTAAGATTTGTCACTACACCTTGAGCAGGGTAACCAACAGGAGAACTCATAAGTTGAATATCCTCCTCTTTAGCATCTAGGAGTACTTTTTTCAAGTTAGCATGTGCATCACACTCATAAGTACCGATAAATCGTGTTCCCATCTGAACACCACGAGCACCTCTTTGCATCATATCTTCAATATCTGCTTTATCCCAAACGCCACCAGCAGCTATTACAGGAATGTCACCCCAAACAGCCGCCTCTTCTACAACTGGTGCTACAATATTTTCAAGTTGATTCTCTTCAAGTTTACACTGCTCATAAGTAAAACCTTGATGACCCCCAGATTTTGGACCCTCAACGATTACAGCATCAGGAACTCTATCGTAACGTTTCTTCCAGCGTTTACATATAATTTTCAATGCTTTTGCAGAGGATACAATCGGCACAAGTGCTACATCAGGATACCCCTCAGTAAACTCTGGCATATTTGTAGGTAAACCAGCACCTGTAATGATGATATCTATTCCAGCTTCACAAGCATCTTTTACAACACGTCCATAGTCGTTAATTGCATAAAGGATATTTGCTGCGAGTGGCTTATCACCACATAACTTACGTGCATTCTCTATAATCGCTTTAAACCCTTCTGGTGAGTAGAAGTTTGCCTCACTGAGTGGACGGTTTGAGACAAGTTTTTTACTATACTCTTTATTTTTATAGTACCCAGTACCAACTGCAGAGATAACACCTAAGCCACCTTCTGCTGAAACAGTACCAGCAAGTTGATCCCAACTTATACCTACACCCATACCACCCTGAACAATAGGTTTCTCTATAGTGTATTTTCCGATTTCTAAAGAGTTGAAGCTCATTATTTTACCTTTAGTTTTGCAAATTTTCTTTTTCCAACTTGAAGAAGGTACTCTCCAGCTGTAAGTTGTAACTTGTCATCTGTTACTTTTTCTTGATCTATTTTAACGCCACCTTGCTTAATATCTCTTCTAGCTTGAGAAGTAGATGGCTCAATGTTACAATCTAGCAATGCTTTTGCTATCCAAACATCACCCTCACACTCAAATTCGGGAATATCTGTTGGAATTTGACTTTTAGAGTGCACTTTATCAAACTCTTGCTTCGCATTTATCGCTGCATCTTCACTATGAAAACGAGTTGTAATCTCAAGTGCTAATGCCTCTTTTACCTTTTTAGGATGGAGTGAGCCATCAGCTACACCTACCTTCAGTCCTTCGATTTCATCAAGTGTTTTTGTACTTAAAAGCTCATAAAAACGCCACATTAAATCATCAGAGATACTTAAAACTTTTCCAAACATATCGTTTGGTGCATCAGTAACACCAATATAGTTTCCAAGAGATTTAGACATCTTCTGTACACCATCGAGTCCCTCTAAGATAGGCATCATTAAAACAGCTTGCTGCTTCTTAATCTCATAAGCTTTTTGTAGTTGGCGTCCCATAAGAAGATTGAACTTTTGATCAGTTCCTCCAATCTCAATATCGGATTTAAGATGTACAGAATCATACCCCTGCAGTAGTGGGTACATAAACTCACTTACAGCGATTGGCGTTTGCGATGCGTAGCGTTTAGAGAAATCATCACGCTCTAACATACGTGCTACTGTTAGGTTTGATGCGAGTTGCAACATCCCTGCTGCTCCTAATGCATCAAGCCACTCATTGTTATAAACTATATCAGTTTTTTCAGCATCAAGTATCTTAAAAGCTTGTGTAGTATAGGACTCTATATTTTTTACAATATCCTCTTTTGTCAGCACTTTTCGGGTAGCACTCTTTCCAGTAGGATCACCTATCATCGCTGTAAATGAACCAATGAGAAACTGCACACGTCCTCCATACTTTTGAAACGCTGCGAGTTTTTGAAGTAGTACAGTATGCCCTAAGTGAAGATCTGGAGCAGTAGGGTCAAAACCAGCTTTTACCGTATATGTTTTCCCCTCTTCAAAGTAGGCTTTGAGAAGTTTTTCTATTCTCTCATTATCGATTATCTCTGCTGTTCCTCTGTTAATCTCGCGAAGTGCTTCATTTATCATTTTCTATCTCTCTCCAGTTATTATAAATTCTAATTTTTATAGGCATCATCTGTACGTATAAGATGAATGACCTTAATTTTTTTGTCAATTTTACCACGAAGTATGTTAATGTCAGCTTCTTTTGACTCGAAACCAAGCTCACAATACTTTGTATAGTTCTCACTCTCTTTTCCAAGCTCTATTGAACTAATGTCAATGTTGAGTTTTACCAAGAATGTAAGAAACTCTGCTAAAGCTCCCTTCTCATTATGGAGTGATGCTATAAGATTGTATTTGTAGCGTTTATGATGTGCCCATGAGACAAATACCATAGGAGATGCTTCATCAACTTTTTTTGCAGCTACTTTACACATTTTATGGTGTACATTGACTCTGTTTTTATCTAAAAAACCCATCACTTCATCACCAGATTTCGGGTGACAACAGTAGTCAAACACTACATCACTGACACCTGATGAGTGGTGTATCTCTAAACCTGCTATAGTTGTCTTTTTGAGTTTAAATCTTCTTCTTGATACAAATGCACGGAAACGATTGTTTTTACTTATATCTGCTATGTATCTATGAATTACATTTTTAAAATGCTCCAGATCAGAAGCGATAGAAGCGATACTCTCACAATGATTTTTAGCAAACCACTCACTTATGCGACTCCCATTAAGTCCCATTGCAGTTGCTACTATAAGTGCAGCAATTTTCTCATTTATCTCACGAAGTCTAGCGTTACAGTTAAGCTTCATATTTGTTTTTGCACGACTTGTTTTAACAGCATCTATCCAAGAACATCGCATAATCATCTCTTTATCTTGAATGATTTTAACAATATCTCCATTATTTAACTCAGTTAAGAGTGATGATTTTACTTTGTTTACCAAAGCTGCACTCGCTCGGTTTCCTACTTCACTATGCACTGCATATGCAAAATCAAGTACAACTGCACCACGAGGAAGGGTGAAAGCATCCCCTGTAGGTGAGAAGACTGAGATATCTTCACTATAGAGATCATTTTTGATAAGTGCATAAAAATCCTCTACAGACTCCTCTTGATACTGAAGATTATCGAGCCAATCAAGTTTGATATTGTTGCCACCTGATTTATATTTCCAGTGTGCTGCAACACCCAACTCGGCAGTTTTATGCATCTCATGTGTTCTGATCTGTACTTCAAAGATTGCTGTATTGTAAAAAACTGATGTGTGAATCGTCTGATAGCCATTATCTTTTGCTACTGCAATATAATCCTTAAAACGTGATGCAAGTGGACGAAAATGAAGATGAATCAGACCTAAAATATTATAGCACTTAACTGCATCTTTTGTAATGATGCGAACGGCAAGAAGATCAAGTACTTCATCTATACTTACACCTTTTCTCTGCATCTTCAGATAGATAGAGTAGCGATGTTTTACACGGGAGAGAACTTCAAAGTCATCCTCACAAAAGCCATTTTTTATAAGAAGAGTTGTTATCTCCTCTTTAAATTCATTGAGCTTCATCTCTATCGCATGGTAGTTTGTATCGAGGTAGTTATCTATATGATGCTTCTCCTCTTTAAAAAGATACCCAAAACTTAAATCTTCGAGAATATTTTTTAAAAATGAGATTCCGAGTCTATGCGCAATAGGAGCATAAACTACAAGTGTCTCTTCAGCAATTCGCATCTGTTTATGTTCAGCAAGGGCATCAAGAGTGAGCATATTATGTAATCTATCACAGAGTTTTACAACAAGTACACGCACATCCTCAATACTTGCTAAGAGCATCTTTCTAAATGTCAAAGCAGAAGCAACCAAACGTTCATTTGAGTTAGAAGGAATCAGTTCGCTATCACGAATGAGATCTATTTTAGTGAGTCCAGAGACTAGATGTGCAACATCTTTACCAAACATCGACTCAATCTCCTCTATAGTCGTTGGGGTATCTTCTACTACATCATGTAGTAGTGCAGCGATAGCCATAGACTCATCATCTGTGATAGATGCGACAATAGATGCAACAAGAATTGGATGGATTATATATGGTTCACCACTTTTACGAAACTGAAGCTTATGTGCTTCAACTGAAAAAGAGAGTGCTTCTTCTAAAATCGGAGATGATTTTATGTGTGAAAAAAGATAACTGATGGCCGAGTCAACATCATGAAGATGTTTGACTTTTTCTATCTCTATTTGACTCAGACCCAAGAACTGCTACTTCTCTAAATCAACAAAGCCTTTTACTACAACAAGGCCTTCAGCAATTTCCATAAGTGCTAAGTCAGCAGACTTTACTAAGTTTGTATTTACATTTAACTTACTCTGTGCACCATTCTCAAGTTCATCACATCTAGTTGCAATTGCTATTGCTAACTGGTAGCGATCCATATTTGGATTTTCTGTTAAAATTTTTGCTGTTAATTCTTCTGTTTTCATTCTGAAATTTTTCCTTTTTCTTTCTAAATATAACTTATTTTACTATTGAGCAGTTTGCCATATTACCACTGAGGATATCTAAAAGATTCCCCTGAATGGACATATCACACACTATAATAGGAAGTTTATTATCTTTTGCTAAAGCAATAGATGTGTCATCCATCACTTTAATATGATCTTGTAGTGCTTGGTCGTATGTTAAAGAGTCAAGTTTTACTGCATCACTATACTTTGCTGGATCTTTATCGTAAACACCATCTACTTTTGTTGCTTTGATGATCACCTCTGCACCAATCTCAACTGCACGAAGCGTCGCAGCTGTATCTGTTGTGAAGAAAGGGTTCCCTGTACCTGCAGCAAATATAACAACTCTCCCTTTTTCTAAGTGACGTGTTGCTTTACGATTTATGTATGGTTCAGCAATTTGTTCCATTTTGATGGCTGTTTGCATACGAACTTCAAGTCCTGTATGTTCACATGCCTCTTGCATTGCAACACCATTTATAACTGTTGCGAGCATACCCATGTAGTCACCAGATGTACGTTTGATAATGCCATCTTGTGCAGCAGTAACACCACGAATGATATTTCCCCCACCAATTACAATACCAACTTCAATACCTGCATTTACAAGAGACTTAATCTCCTCTGCAATATACTTTAAAATCTGTGTGTCAATCCCATGACCTGCCTCACCAGCAAGAGCTTCACCTGAAAACTTTACTAAAACACGTTTGTTAGCCATGCATACACCTTTTTATATAAAATCTTTGAATTATACTTAAAAGTCTCTTTAAATCTGCTTTGAGTAGATTCCGTATGCTACATTTACTAACTTTTCATCTACTACAATAGAGTCTGCATGCCCTTTTATATAGTACCCATTTGGTTTAAGAAGAGAGATGATGATATCTAATGCTTCCGCTCTATGCTTCGCATCAAAGTAGATAAACATATTTCTTGAGAGTACTATATCATACTGCTCATCTCGTGCATTTAATTCAAAAATATTTCTCTGATAAAATGCTGCTTTTTGCTTTATGCGACTCTCTATCTCATAGAGATTATTCTCATTTACTCGAAAGTAGCTTGCTCGCTGCTGCTCTGTTACATTATGAAGAGAGTGGGTATCATACTCCCCTTTTTTCGCATTGAGTATCGCTTGTGAGTTTAAATCATACCCTCGAATATTGACACGATCAAGAGAGATACCTGCATCTAAAAGTAGTATAAGTATAGAGTAAACCTCTTCACCCGTAGAGCATGGTAGCACTAAGATATCTACTCTTCTCTCGCTACTCTCTTTTATATGCCCCACAAGCCAATCTAGTTCTCTCTTTTCACGAAAGAAAAAGCTCTCATTAATCGTTGCGATATTCATTACCTCTTGATAAAATGAGTCACTCTGCTGCATCATTTTTAAAAAAGCATCCGTTGTTGTAACCCCCTGCTCTTTTGCATAGTTTTGTAAACGCGAAGCAGTTAATGCTCGCTTATCTAAATCAGTGATGCCACTCTTCTCATAGATATACTTTGTAACACGTTCAAAGGAAGAGAAATCTACCACAATCTCCTCTCTCCTCTCTACACTCTGCACCTCTTCCTCTTTACTAAACCAATCAAAAAAACCCACTATAGACTCCTAAAGTACTCTTTTAATCTCTCTAGACTCATCACTTCATCAACTATACCTAACTCAAACGCTGCCTTTGGCATTCCATAGACAGGAGCGCTACTCGCATCTTGAGCTATTACTTTTGCACCACACTTTTTAAGAGTTGCCGCACCTAAGACACCATCACTCCCTATACCTGTCATGATGATTACATCCACATCAAACGCCTCTGCATACGCTGCAAAGGAGTGAAAAAATTGATTTATATCTGGTGTATATTGCTGCTGTTCACACTCTGTTTTAATAAGATAATTCGTACCATCTTTTTTAATGACAGAGCTATGAGAACAGATAATAATCGCTGGTTGATTCATAGAGAAGCATAGAGGTGTTGTCTCTAGTGTAAAGCGACAAGTTGTATGAATATCTTTTATAAAAAATGGAAGTACTTCCTCTTTCATATGTTGATTTATAATGATAATTGAGGAGAGATTTTGAATCTCTTTGAGGAGTTCTTTAATTTGAGAGGGACCTCCTGTTGAGGCCCCTAGTAGTACAACTTTTTGTTTCACCACTCGCTAACTTTTATATGATGCTAGAAGATCATTAAGTTTTGCAGTCATTGAAGAGAGGTGATCAGATGCAGATGCTATCTCTTCAACACTTCTTGCATTTGAGACAGAGAGGTCATTTACTACAGCTACTTTATCTATCATTTTTTGGATAGCTTCACCATTGCTTACATAACCATTTACCATCTCATCTACTTTTGCAACTGCTTGTGCCATTACATCAACACTACCTGAGATTTCTACTTGTACCTCATTTGCATTTCCTGAGAGTTTCTCTATCTCTGTAGCGTTTATAGAGATAGCATCACTCGCATCTGTAATGGATTGTACGATGACACTAATAGTTGCATTAATCTCTGAGAGAGATTTTTGTGTTCTCTCAGCAAGTTTACGTACCTCATCAGCAACTACAGCAAACCCACGTCCATGCTCTCCAGCACGTGCAGCTTCAATAGCAGCATTTAGTGCTAAGAGATTTGTTTGGTCTGCGATATCTCCGATTACTTCTAGGATACCTTTGACTTGTTGTGCATCACTACTTAGTGAGCTTAATCTCTCAGCAAGTTCAGCTTCAGCAGAAGAGCGAACACCTATCTCATCAGCTAACTCAATAATACGAGTATTTGCACCTGTTAATGTTTTTTCAGCTCCATTTAACTCACCCTCAGTCTCTTTTGCATGCTCAATAGAGACACTCAGTACTGATTGTAAATCTTTTCCTTGTGTGCTTACTTCACCAACTATAACAGACTCCTCTTCAGCTTTTTTACCGATTTGCAGTGATGTTCGTGCTAGCTCTTCACTCACAGATGAGTTCTCATTACTTGTCTCTTTTGCTTGAATAATAGTATCTTGCACTTTAGCGATAAAGTCATTGATATATTTACTCACAGCTGAGACTTCATCTTTACTTACTATCGCTAGACGTTGTGTTAGGTCACCCTCACCATGTGCTAAATCTTTTGCTCTGTTTTCTAACTCTTTGAGAGGTTTTACAAGAACAAAGTTTATAAGTGTTAAAGAGAGTACAATTGCTATGATTAAAATAATCGCAGCAGCAACAATAATATAGTTACGTAAATCATATGCTGGTGCCATAACCTCTTCTTCATCAATCTCAGCAACTATAGCCCATTTTGCTTGTCCAAAGATATCTACAGTATCATAAACACTTATAACACTTACACCACGATAATCATCGATGACACCTTTTCCACTCTTTTTACCAGAAAACACATCTTCAGTACTTTTTGTTTTTACTTTCCAAACGCCTATAGTAGTTCCAAGTGCTTTTACAACACTATCTTCTATATCTTGTTGAAATCTTGAGTTACTACGCATCATATAGTCAGATCCTACAAGGTAACACTCACCACTCTCACCAAGACCAGCTTCTTTAAATTTATTGTGAAATCTCATAATATCATTAATAATATCAACCGGCATTTGAAAGATGAGTACACCCTGCTTTTCACCATCGATAAAGATAGGTGTTCCAATAAATGCTGCAGGAGAGTTATAACTCGGCTCATAAGGTTTAAAATCATCAAATGCAATCTCACCCTCACCCATATTTAAAGCTTTTTTATAGACACTTGCTATACCTGTGTTTGCATATGCACCACTATTAAGATTTGTAGCAAAATCTTTCTCTTTAAAATCTGTATAGATGAGATTACCCTTCATATCTACCATAAAGATATCATATAGACTATAAGCAGTTAAGAACTTATTGAATGATTCATGATATGTTTTGTGTGCTTCCATATATGAGCTATCATACTTAGGATTATATGTTAAGTTGTTTTTCTCTCCAAGTTTCGCACTATTGTCCACTATAAAAATATACTGTGCTATCTGTGCATTTGGATCTTTTGGGATGTATGCATCGATAGATCTTCTTTGCGCAGCGTTTGGTACATCATAATTTACATCTGAGAGATACTCACTCTCGAAGTTCGATTTTAAAGCAGAAAGAACAGTTCCCTGATTTAAAGCCAACTCATCTTTTAGCTTGTAAAAACCATCATCTAATGCTGCAAATGCATACTTCGTACCCTCTTGTCCAGCAAGTGATGTTAAGAGTCCACCAAGGTAACCGAAGTATGCCTCAATCTCACCATGTTTAGAGACTTTTACAGACTCCATCTTCTCTATGTTTGCCTCAAGCATTGCATCTGAAGACTTCATAACAGCAATAGTAGTTAATACAGTTGCGAGAAGCAGAAGCATCGCAGTGATAGAGACAATAACTTTCGTTTTGATATTCATCTTAAACCCTTTGTCATACTCTTTGGTATGGTCTGTTTTATATAGTTCTATTATCGCTTAAATAAGCATAAGCGTAACTTAAAATAATTATTTATTTACTATATAACATAATAAACGGCATAATTTCAGAGAAAACAACTGCACGACGACTCTCATCACTATGTAAAATCAACTCAAGCATTGCAGCGATGTTACTATCGATTTGAGGAAACTCTTTTTGAATGTTCTTTAACTTTTCACGCTTATTTACATTTGTAAAACGCTCATATGCACTATATGCTTCCTCTTTTGTAAGTTTATAAAAGAGTTTACGTCCAAGTTCAAAAACTTCAAACTCCTCATTTTTTCCTGTAAGTACTCTTTGCTCAAATCCAAACGCTACATCAATCTTTTTTGCACGAAAGTATGCCTGAAGCATCATCATAAAACCTATCTGTGCAGTTGTATAGTTTTTAAGTATGCGATCATAGAATGCTTCAAAAGGTTCACTATCCCTTCTCAAGCGTTTATACTCAAGCATAATAGACTCTACATAAAACTTCGCATACTCCAAAGGTGCAGACTTGATGACAGTATGTCCCTCTTGAGACTCTCCCATCAACTTCCCACCAAGAAGTATATGAACACCACTTCCATTTACTCCATCAACTTTTGCTTTACACCCTTCAAAGCCTATATCGCCCAAACCATGGATACCACACCCCTTAACACATGCTGACCAGTAGATACGCACACGTCCACTCTCTAAGCTTACTTTCTCTCCTAAGTACTGCGACATAGCTATTGCATCATTTTTATTCTCTATCACTCCAAAAGGGCAGTGATCTGTTCCTGCACATGCAATGAGATGATTCATATAGGGAGTATTTATATTTTTGTATGTTTCAAAGAAGCTCTCACTTAAGAGTGCTTCACTCTCTTTTACCCCCATAATGTAGAAACTCTGCTCTATATCAAAACGGAGTGAGCCACTGCCATAGGCGACTGCTAACTCAGATGCTTTTTGTAGTGCAAATCCCTTAAAGATACCAGATGGTACAACTACATGTACGCCAACTGTTCCATCACGAAGTTGTACTTTTCCATGATCTGGCTCTACATAGTCCATCTTTGTCATAGTCTCTCCAGCAGTTGCGAAATCTATACCTGCATTTTCACGAATAGCACTTGCCATTGCCTCTATGCCTACTGCCTCTATAAGAAAGTGGAGTCTGTTTTTATTGCGATTGTCTCGAAATCCGAACCGTTTAAAGAGATCAGTTATCGAACTAAACGCCGCAAGCACTTCTGCCTCATCTTTTAAAAAGATATCTGCTTTTTTCGCAATAACTCCAACACGACCACCAAGATAGAGGTTGTACCCAAACATCCCCTCTTTTTGTGCAAGAACAAAACAGCAATCATTACCATAAACATTACAACGGTTAGAGAGATTTCCTGTAATTGATGTGTTAAATTTACGAGGGAGTGTCGAAATCCACTCAGGATTTTTCAAAAATTTCTCTTGTAGTTTTAAAAGTGTTTGATGCGATGCAAGGACATTATCAAACGCCAAGTCATCAAAAGGATCTGCCACTATACCACGAATATTATCTACTCCTGTCTGATACGCACTCACACCAACAGCATCCAAACGCTCTATAATAGTTGGGAGATCCTCTATCTTCAAGTAGCGAAGTTCACACTGTTGGCGAGTAGTAAGGTCAAGATAATCCTCTCCAAACTCCTCTGCACACTCTCCTATTACTTTTGCCTGTGCTGCACTCATAAAACCACCTGCTATGCGAAGCTTTAGCATAAACTTCTCAGGAGTAGCAGCACGATAGTAGATACCAAAACATTTTAAGAAGTAGGACTTATCCTCATCAGGCACACTACCAAAACCTTTTGTAGCATACTCTTTGAGCATATCGTAAGCCTCTTGTGGTGATTTTGACTCTTTTATCTTCTCTATCTTATTTATCTTTTTACTTCGTGCTAAAAATGCTGCTTCAAGTGCTTTCATATATATTCCATATTATTGAGTTTATTTTTTATTTTAT
>Ga0256827_10001120_pt1 | contig 16962 bp, 11 predicted proteins | sample CV84metaG_FD_185977 | JGI IMG/M metagenome (GOLD analysis project Ga0256827, IMG submission 185977) | Hydrothermal vent microbial communities from East Pacific Rise, Pacific Ocean - CV84 | ecosystem: Environmental > Aquatic > Marine > Hydrothermal vents | place: Pacific Ocean: East Pacific Rise... | reverse complement strand
CCTTCTTCAGGAATATCTTTAATGGGAGTATCTAGTGTAAAGTTAAACTTCTTACCAATAGCCATAAGCTGTTGAAAAATCCATGATTTCTTATAAGAACCTACGGGAGCAATACCTCCAGCAGAAATACTAAGGTTTTTATTTGGGATTATTTTATCAATATCAATTTCAACAGTATAGCCAAGTCCGTTGCATTTACTACAAGCACCGTATGGCGAATTAAATGAGAAATTATTTGGTTCTGGTTCATTATAAGCTATTCCAGTATCAACACACATTAGGTTTCTGCTATAATGACGAACTTCTTCAGTATTATGATCAATTATCATTATCAAGCCTTTGCCAATAGTCATGGCCTGTTCTATTGATTTCTGTAGTCTTTTTTCTATTCCTTCATTTATTTCAATTCTATCTATAACAACTTCAATATCATGAACTTTATAACGGTCAACCTTCATCCCAAATTCAATATCTCGAAGCTTGCCATCAACTCTTACTTTAGTATATCCTTGTTTGCGAAACTGCTCAAAAACTTCTCTATAATGTCCTTTTCTACCTTTAATGATAGGAGCAAGAATTATTAGTTTTTTGTTGGCAAAGTCAGTACTAATTTGTTCAATAATCTGTTTGTCGGTGTATTGAACCATTTTCTTGCCAGTATTATAAGAATAGGCATCGGCTACACGAGCATAAAGCAATCGTAGGAAATCGTAAACCTCAGTAACAGTACCAACAGTGGAACGAGGATTTTTATTTGTTGTCTTTTGTTCAATAGAAATCACTGGGCTTAAGCCCGTTATTTTATCAACATCAGGGCGTTCCATATTTCCAACAAACTGACGAGCATAAGCTGAGAATGTTTCCATATATCTTCTTTGCCCTTCTGCATATATAGTATCGAAAGCAAGACTAGATTTTCCGCTGCCACTCAAACCTGTAATTACTACTAATTGGTCGCGAGGAATATCAATACAAATATTTCTCAAGTTGTGAGATCTTGCGCCTTCTACTCTTAGTATGTTTTGTTTGGTCATTCTTGATGTTGATTTGGTGATTTGTGTATTTGGTGATTTGAGTTGTTAAAATGTTAAATAATTGATTGTTTGTTGTTCTTGGTTTGTTGTTCTGTTCTACTGCCCACTGCCGACTGCCCACTGCCCACTGAGTACTGCCCACTGAGTACTGCCCACTGCCTACTATTCCCTCTCCCCAAAAACTCCAAGCTTATCAGACATCTCATCTTTAAGTTTTTGATAGTCCATCATTGATTTGTTGGGAAGTTTTATGGTGTATTTTTTAGCTGAAGAATTGTGTAATGATGAAGTCTTTAACCAAGGATTAAGTTCTTTCAATGTTCTATACGAAATATCATTGGCAATGGCAAAATCTGCCCAATTTACGTATGTGCTATCAATATCAACTGTATAAACATCCAAAGGAGGATATAAATCTTTTTCTCTTAGTTGAAACCCATACTTAGATGGCTCTGAGAAAATGGTTTTAATTGCAAGAATTCTATACAAATATCTTGAAGTCTCACTATTTAAAGAGAGGTCGTAATAGGATTTCATTTTCTGAAGGTTTAGCTGCTTATTAAGACCGCCTCTTCCAACATTATATGAGGCAGCAACAGCAGTCCATGAACCAAATTTTTCATAAGAGTCTTGTAAATATTCGCATGCAGCTTGAGTTGATTTCTCAACATGATAGCGCTCATCAATTTCTTTATTTATTTCCAAATTATATTCATGACCTGTTGTCTTCATAAACTGCCAGAATCCACGAGCTCCAGCAGGAGATTTTGCTTGAGTTAGCCCACTCTCAATAAGAGCTAGATATTTAAAATCATTTGGAATATTATTATTATTCAAAATAGGTTCAATTATGGGAAACCATCTATTGGCTCTTTTTAATAATAAAAGTGTATTTGAATGCCAATAAGTATTAACGAGTATCTCTCTTTCATATTTTTCGGCAATATGGTATATATTTAAAGGAGTTTTTTCGCCGGCAAAATCAATTTTATCAGGAATGGGTGGACTGAAGATTTTATAATCATTCTTATAATTTTCATAATATGATTTTTCAGGCCTACTTTCAGTATCAGTAGAATATATGAAAATAGCAAAAACAATACTTATTACTAATAAAATATTTAGAAAAACAATAGCTCTACGCATGGTTTAATTTATGTTAATGTGGTGTATATTAATTTGTTTGAAGCTTAAAATGTATTTATAATTAACAGAGAAAACTAATCTACAAAGGAAACTAAAATAAAGCAAAACACATATTGTTTTTTATAAAAAACATTGTATTAAATGAATTATCTTTGCAGCCGCTTTTGTGTATGCTAAATTCATATTTTAAAGCGATAATTGTTTAAACATATTAACACAATATAATAATGAACAAAAATACGGTTACAGGTTTTGCTTTGATTTTCCTAATATTAATAGGTTATTCATGGTATACAGCCCCATCTGATGAGCAAATTGCAAAGCAGCAAAAAGAGATAAGTAGACAGGATTCAATGAGAGCTGTTATTATTAAGGAGGCGCATATTGCAGATTCTATTAGAATAGCTCAAGTTAATGCAAGTGTTGATAATGAAGTAGCAGCAGTAGCTGAAGTAGGTGAAGATAATGATTCTCTATTGAATGCAATGCAGTTGAGAAAGTATGGTCACTTTGCTAGTGCTAGTCATGGTGAAGATAAGGATTTTATTATTGAGACTGATAAAGTTAAGTTGAAAATTTCTACAAAAGGAGGAAATATAACTTATGCTCAACTAAAGGATTATCGTACTTATGATACTATGCCATTGGTTCTTTTCAATAAGAATACTGCTATGATTAGTTATTTATTAAATGATCAGCAGGTACAAACCAAGGATTTATATTTTGAGCCTCATTTTGCAAATGGAAGTTGGGATAGTGATAGTATTTATGTTAAAGCAGATGATGAATATAGATTTTCAATGCGAGTTTATCCCAATGATTTGAATGGTAATGTAGATAAAACTAAATTCTTAGAGTTTGAATATATCATAAAGGGAGATGAGTATATGATAAATTACCAGCTTAATATGCAGGGTATGGGAGATTATGTTGCCCCTGGTATGAGCGATATTCCTATTTATTGGAATATGGATATGGTTGGTAAAGAGAAAGATGCTAAGCAAGAGTTTAAACATACTGGTATTTTGTATAAATATACTGACGAGGATGTTGATGAACTAAGTTTAATGAAAGGTGATGATGAAGAAAAACTTGAAACTAAAGTTAAATGGATTTCATTTAAGCAGCAGTTTTTCTCAGTTGTACTTATTGCAGATAATGCTTTTAATAAAGCTAAGATTAAACAAACAGGAGATGAGGAGAAGATTGTAAATAAAGTGATGAAACATATGGATGCTGAAATTAGTATTCCATTGGCTTATAGTTCAAATTTTCAATCAATTCCAATGAGAATATATATGGGCCCAAATCAGTATAATGAGTTGGCTCAATATAATATAGAACTTGAACGTCAAATTCCATTAGGTTGGGGATTATTTGTTTTGCACTGGATTAATAGATTTATTGTAATTCCGGTATTTGGTTTTTTAAGTGGTTTTGGTTGGAACTATGGAATAATAATTTTGGTTCTTACTATATTATTGAAAATTGTTCTTTTCCCAATTGCATACAAAACATATATGTCTTCGGCTAAAATGAGAGTTTTAAAGCCTGAGATTGATGAAATAGGAGCTAAATATCCCAAGAAAGAAGATTCTGTGAAGAAACAACAAGCTACAATGGCCTTATATAAAAAGGCTGGAGTGAATCCAATGGCAGGTTGTATTCCAATGTTGTTGCAGATGCCAATTTTATTTGCTTTATTTCGCTTCTTCCCAGCAGCGATTGAGCTTAGACAGCAAGGTTTCCTTTGGGCTGATGACCTTTCCTCTTATGATGCAATATATACTTGGACTCAACAAATTCCTCTTTTAAGTACATTTTATGGTAATCACATAAGTTTATTTACATTGTTGATGACCGTCTCAACTATTTTATATACATATACAAATAATCAGATGATGAGTTCTTCGCAGCAAATGCCAGGAATGAAAACTATGATGTATTTTATGCCTATTATGTTCTTAGGATTTTTTAATAATTATGCTTCTGGATTGAGTTACTACTATATGTTAGCTAACTTAATTACCTTTGGGCAAATGACGTTGATGCGTAAATTTGTTGATGAAGATGCAATTCATAAAAAATTGCAAGAGAATAAGAAAAAGCCTGTTAAAAAATCATCTTTCCAAAAAAGGTTAGAGGATATGGCAAAACAAAAGGGCTATAACGCGAAGAAATAAGAGTCTTTTAGAATAGCTATAAAGGTAGATATTGAGGTTTATACTCAGTATCTACCTTTTTTGTTTTATTCATTTTTTTTGCTTCGAAAAAATATTTGCCAATATTTTTTGCTAATTCGTAATAACTGATATATTATTAACAATATAATCTGTATATTTGCTTCAAATAACACACATTATGGGATTAATAAATTTAAACCTTAGTAGCAATATATCTGAAATAGTTATTAATAATAATGATAAGCGTAATTCGTTGTCATCAGAGTTGTTAGAGAAATTCATTGCAGCAATAAATAGAGTTGAGAAAACTTCATCAAGGGTATTAATAATTCGATCTGTTAGTGGTAGTAAAGTGTGGTCATCAGGTTTCAATATTGGAGAATTGCCAATGCCAGGAGTTGACCCTGTGCCTTACAATCATCCATTAGAAAAGCTAATACGTAGATTGCAAGAGGTGAGAATTCCAGTAATAGCCATGCTTGAGGGTAGTGTTTGGGGTGGTGCTTGCGATTTGGCAATGTCTTGTGATATATTAATTGGTACAAAAAATACAACTTTTGCAATAACTCCTGCTAAAATAGGGGTACCTTACAATTCATTAGGGATTCAAAGGATACTTAGCTATATGAATCCTAATATTGCAAAAGAATTATTCTTTACTGCTAGTCCAATGCTTGCTGAAAGAGCTTATCAACTGGGACTTTTAAATCACTTAGTAAATGTTAAAGACATTGAAAGATTTACTTTCTCATTAGCGGAAGAAATATCGAGTAACTCGCCATTGAGCATTTCTGTTGTAAAAAGACAAATTGATGCATTATCAAGGGCAAAACCACTTGCAATTGATGTTATTTCTCAAATTGATGAATGTAGAAGTAAGGCATATAATAGTGAAGACTATGTTGAGGGTAAACTAGCTTTTGAAGAGAAAAGAGTCCCCAATTTCTTAGGAAAATAGAAATGAAAAAAGCGTACACACATATATTTTTGATATTCTTTAGTATATTATTTTTTAAATTTAGCTTAATAGGACAGACTCCTAATAGTGGGAGTATTGAGCTAGATAATAGAATATATAATGGTAAATACTATAATTATTTTCTCCCCAAATCTGTATTCGGAAATCAATTCTTATCTAAGAAGGAAAATAGTCTTGGAATAGTTTGGAAGAAAGGGGTTGAGTTTGATGATTTATTGCTTAATTATGATGTATTGAATCAACAAGTTTTGCTTGAGTTTACTACAAATGAAGGTGCAGTAAGGTTAATTTCACTTTCTATGGTAGATGTTGATTCATTTTATTTTGAGAATAAGAAATTTGTAATTGATACCAATATTTCTAAACTAGGAAATATTTATCAATGTATTTATTATAAAGGGATTAAGCTATATTTCTATTATAGCAAGATTCTTACATTACAATCAAAGTTAAATGATATTGAATACCATTTTAATAAATTAGAAAAAGATATTTTCTTTTTTGAGAACGGTAATTATCATAAGGTTAAAAAGAACTCTCAATTTATTAAAAAATTGAATCCAAATATTGCTAGTAATGTTAAGCATTATATGAAGTCTAAGAAGTATAAGTTAAAGAAAATGAATGATAAACAGTATTTAGAGATGCTTGTTTATATAAAAGATAAGGCTGTTGAATAATTTAAAAAATATACTTTTAATTATATTTGTTTTTGGGCTAAGCCAGGTAGTATTAGCTCAGAATAAATTAGTTAATGCTGATTTTGACAATACAGGTTTTAATGAATTTTGTAAATCTATTACTGAGCAGAGTGGTTATCATATTTATTATAAGAGCAAATATTTAGGAGGTAGAACTGTAAATATGCATATCAGCAGTATTACAGCTTTAAAAGCAGTTAAATTGGCAGTAGATACTACTTTATATCAAGTTGTATTCTGGAATAGTAATATTATTATTACCAAGGATAATGATATTCCAACAAAAGTGGTAAGATATAGTTTTGAAACTCCAATGATTAAGAAAGATACTGTTAATAATAAAGATGAGTATTATAAAACAACAAAAGCTGGCGTTTTAAAGAAGATTATTGTTGGTAAAAAAGGTGCCGCTAATGGTAATTCAGAAGTAATAATAAAAGCTAAGGTAATTGATGTTGAAACTGGTGCAATTATTCCTGGTGCAACTATATATTTGGAAAGTATAAAAAAAGGAGCTGTAGCAGATAAACTAGGAATAGCAACCATGGCAATAAAGCCAGGTAAATATACTGTTAGTGTAATGTTTATGGGTATGAAGACTCAAAAATATAGGCTTATTGTATATGGTGCTGGTAGTTTCGATGTTGGTTTGTATAAGGAAAGTTTTGAGCTGTCAAGTATTGATATATATGGTGATAGACAAATGAGTATGTTAAATCGTGATCCTGGTATTGAAAAAGTATCTGGAAAAACATTAAAGACTATTCCAGTAATGGTTGGCGAACCTGACATAATAAAAGCGTCGACTATGTTGCCAGGAATTGTAAGTGTTGGAGAAGGAACATCAGGTTTAAATGTAAGGGGAGGAAGTTCAGACCAGAATGCGTTCTATTTGAATTCTATACCTATATTTAATACTTCGCATATGCTAGGTTTTTTCCCAGCTTTCAATGCCGACTTAATACGAGATTTTACTATTTATAAAGGATATATTCCTTCAAATTATGGTGGTAAATTATCTTCAGTATTCGATATTAAAACAAGAAAAGGAAATAGAAGAGAATTTAGTCTTCATGGTGGTGTTAGTCCAATGGCTGCAAATATGGTGGCCTCAGTACCTATAATACCCGATACATTATCGTTTATTGTTAGTGGTAGAAAATCATATTCAGATTGGATTCTTCATAAGGTTGATGATGAAAATATTAATAATAGTAGTGTTCAGTTTTCTGATTTCTCCTTTGGTGTTTATTATGATATGCCTAAAACTCATGTTTCTGTTTTTGGTTATCACAGTAACGATTTTTTTGCTTTCTCAGATGTGAATGAATATAGGTATTCAAATGATGGCCTTTCATTTAAGGTAGGGCAGAATTATTCTGAAAAACTAAGAGCAACATATACTGTTGTTGGTTCTCAATATAAATTTGGAACCAAGGATTTTGTTGAACCAACTAAATCGTTTGAGCATGAATATAGTATAGTTCAGAATGAGTTTAAGGCAGAGTTTAATTATACCATTAATAGTAATCATCAGATTGAAGCGGGGTTTCACTCTGTATATTATGGTTTAAATAGAGGGTTGGTAAAGCCTTATGGTGCATATTCTCTATTAGAAAATGTGGATTTGGAGAAAGAGAAAGGAATTGAGAATTCTCTGTTTGTTAACGATGTATTGAGTCCTTATCAGTGGTTAGAGCTAAATATTGGTTTTAGATATACAATGTATAATGCTTTGGGTCCTAAAACGGTTTATAAATACTTTGATGGAGAGCCAGAAAACATTCTAGGGATTAGTGATACAGTTACTTATGGAAATAATGAAATAATTTCAACTCATCATTTTCCAGAGTTTAGGTTTGCTGCAAATATTATTGCCACCAAAAAATCAAATGTAAAAGCTTCTTTTACGCAAATGCATCAAAGCTTGTTTATGCTTAATACTACAGCAACAGTATCACCTAGTAGTCAATGGAAATTAGCTGATTATTATTTGAATCCATCTAAAAGTAATCAATATTCTTTGGGTTATTTTAGAGATTTTACTCGCTCTGGTCTTGAGTTTTCAGTGGAAGGCTTTTATAAATCAACTAAAGATTATACAGAGTTTAGAGATGGAGCAGAGTTTCTGAGTAGTAGTAAAGTTGAATTGGCAGTTCTTCAAGGAGATCAACATTCTTACGGAATAGAAACGATGTTGCGTCGCAGAGGTGATTATCAATTCACGGGTTGGATAGCTTATACGTACTCTAAATCTATTGTGCATATATTTGGTGAAGAGAAATGGCAGAACATAAATAATGGAGCACCATATCCATCATCTTATGATATTCCACACTCATTGAATATGTTTCTTAATATTAAACTAAGTAAAAGAGTTAATTTTTCAACGACTTTGAATTATCAAACAGGAAGACCAATAACATTCCCTATTTCTATGTATTATATTAATAATATTGGTTTTGTAGATTATTCAGACCGTAATGCCTATAGAATTCCTTATTATTTTAGAGTAGATGCTTCATTAACAATTGAAGGTAATTTGAGGAGAAATAAATTTATTCATAGCTCTTTTGTATTTAGTATTTATAATTTGACAGGAAGAGATAATGCTTATTCTGTATATTTCCTTGCCCATTCGTGGGGAGTAACAACGCATCAATATTCTGTTATTGCAATTCCTGTTGTTACGGCAACATGGGTATTTAAACTTGGAAATTTTGATGCAAATTAATCTTATTATGAAGAAGTACATAACATATTTTAAGATAAATAGAATAATCATAGTATTATTCTTGTCAATAGTATGGCAGTCGTGTGTAAAGCAGATTGAACCAGACATTGAATTGCTAGATGTAGATAAGTATGTAGTATCAGGTATGCTATTGGATAATGTAGGGTTTCAGACGATAAATATTTCTAAAACATCTGATTTGAATGATCCGAAACCTAATCCAGTTTCAGGATGTCAAGTGAAACTTATTAGAAGTGATAATTTTGAGAAAGTGTATTATGAATATGCACCTGGTTCTTATAAATCGTATATTACTAATAATTATATAGATAAATCAAAATCATATAAAATACAAATTAAGACTTCAGATGGTAATATTATTGAATCATCTTTTGAAAGTTTCTCGTCTTGCCCAGATGTTGATAAAGTGTACTATGAGGTTGTGCAAAAAGAAGGAGGTTACAGACAAGAGGACTATTATGGTTATCAATTCTACATTGATTTAGATGCAAGTGAAACAGACAGTAAATACTATCTATATCACTTAATAGAAACTTTTGAACATCATTCGCCATACCCTCTGGAGTATTGGTGGAATGGAGTATTGCATAGAGAAGTTCCTCCTGATTATTCAAAAATGTATTGTTGGGTAACAACAGATATTAAAGATGTATTTCCATTATCAACAGAGAATCTTTCAACTAATAAATATTCAAGATATAAACTGAATTATACCACTAATAGAACACAGCGTTTGCAACATACATATAGTTTACTTGTAGAGCAGATGTCGCTTAGTAAAGAAGCTTATGAATATTGGAATCAAATGAAAATAAACCTTAAGCAAACAGGTGGAATGTATAATAATCAACCAATTGCAGTTAAAGGTAATTTGAAGAGTCTTGTTAATGAAGAAAAAGAAGTTTTGGGATATTTTGGAGTTTCATCTATTAAAAAGAAAAGAATATTTGTACCTCCTTCTCCATTTCGTATTATTGACAACTCATGTACGATGCAGGTATTAAGATTTGGATATGGTGAGATATCATGGACAGATTATCCGGCATATATATACTCTGAATATGGTATTCCAACAAATATGCATATGGATCAAACATGCGTTGACTGTACAAAGATGGGAGGAGTAACTACAAAACCAAGCTTTTGGCCATAGAAATAAATTAGATATTAATGATTAATAAAGATAAATATAGAAAAGTATTAAACAGAGTAATTTTACTTGTGCTACTTTTAGTTTCTTCGAGCAGAACGTATGCTCAGAATGCAGATATTAATTATTCAATATCAATATCTACAGATAGGAGCTTTTATGTGGTAGGAGAAACAGTGGAGCTTAAAGTTACTATTCCAGAGCTATTTTACCCTGAGAAACTTACTAGAAGTTTCATTTATTGCGATATGATAGGCCAAGATGGACAAATACAGTCATACTTAAAATTGATGCTAAAAAATGGACAAGGAGAAAGCCAGATGATAATTCCTAGTTCTCTTAAAAGTGGATATTATATTATCAAAGCGTATACAAGAGAAATGCGAAGCAATCCTGCCAATTATGGCTTTTCAACCATTAAAGTTGTTAATGTTGAGGATAAAGCTTTATTGGGTTTTACCGATAACTCTATTTTGAAGTTAGATATTGATTCTTTGGAGAATTATGAGAATGGAAATTTTGTTATTAGTGGACTAAATAGGCAAATAAGTAAACGCACAAAAGTTAGTTTTGATATAGAAATAGATACAAATAATATTAGAATGCCTTCATTATCTATTTCTGTTGTTCCAAAGACAACTTTTGTACATAATAAGCTCAATGCCAAATTGCTTACTAATCCAGAAATAAACAGTAAATTTGTATATACAGAGAATAAGGGTTTTAGTATTAGTGGTACTGTTATTCAGAAAGATACAAGTATTGCTATGTTGAGAAAGCGAATATTTGTAAGCATAGTTGGAACAAAGGATGTTTTTACAACTATGAGCGATTCCACAGGGAAATTTCATGTAAGTCTACCAATTATTTATGGTGAGCATGAGGTTTATATATCAACAGATACTATCGATAAAAATGCAATTATTCTTATTGATAAAGACTATGATTTGCAATCAAATTATTGGTTAAATAAAGAGTTTAGATTAAATGCTTCTGAGAAGAAATTGGCACTTATGTTAGCTCAAAATATTGCTGTATATATGATATTTAATAATGATACTCTCGTAAGAGAAAGTATTATTGCTAAAAAACCGTTTTATGGTTCTCCTGATGAAACAACTGTAATAATGGACTTTATTGATTTGCCTCGATTGCATATGTATTTTACTGAGTTGCCAAGCAGTGTGCACCTTTATAAGAAACAAAAGAAGTATAAAGCTAGAATATTTGATTCTAATAGTATTCCTTTATTACAGAATCCATTGATAATGGTAGATTATGTTGCAGTAAATGATTTGGATAGGGTTTTGAAATTAAATCCTAAATTGATAAACAGAATAGAGGTGGTAAATTCTTATTACCAAAAGGGAGATTTGAGTTTTGGAGGAATTATTAATTTTATTTCTAATAATGGTGATTTTGGAGGACTAGAATTTAAAAAATCTTCTCTAGTAATTAATTATTCATTTCTGACGGCTTATAACCCGATTCAGCCTATAAAAGATAATAATTCTCCCGATGCTCGTACCACACTTTATTGGAATCCAAAACCAGATGTTGTGGGGAATAAAATGTCAATTGATTTTTATACATCAGATGTTGAGGGAGACTTTGAAGTTATTATTCAAGCTATTGATAAAGCAGGCAAGAATACTGTATTTAAGAAAGCTTTTAAGGTGGAAGAAAATTAATTGCTATTTTTGAGTCTTATAGCATAGTTTATGGATAAAGAACAAGTAAAATATTCAAATCAACTTGATAGTGAATTAAATTTCAGTTTTAGCAGAAGCAGTGGCCCTGGTGGTCAGAATGTTAATAAAGTAAATACTAAAGTTGAACTTAGGTTTAATATTTCTTCTTCAGTAGTATTGTCAGTTGAAGAGAAGGATATTCTTTTTGGTAAATTAGCGAAACAAATTAATCAAGATGGAATATTGATAGTAATATCTCATGAAACTCGTTCGCAGTTAAAAAATAAGAAAAAGAGTATAGAAAAGTTTTACGATATTATTAATAAAGCACTAAAACCCAAAAAGGAGCGTAAATCAACGAAGGTAAGCAAAGCAGCAAAAGAAAAGCGATTGAAAGCTAAGCAAGAGCAAAGCGAGAAAAAAGAACGAAGAAATATTGGTCTAAATTCAGAGTATTAATTGTGGGTGTAATGGGTAAAATGAAAAAAAAGTATATTGCATTACTAGACTTATGTTTGTTTAGCAATAGTCATTGTTTTAGATATAAGGCTAATACTTAGAGCTAATTTTTGCTATATTTGTGAATTATCATTATTAACTAAAGATTTTTGTTTTGGATATTATTTTTTATAGTGGTGTAATTTTATTTGTAGGATTTATTTTTGGTGAGTTAGCAAATCTAATAAAATTACCTAAAGTTACTGGTTATATATTGGCTGGTGTATTATTAAACCCAGAGCTAATAACCTTTATTCCAAAAGAAATCACAGTACATACTGATTTTATAACCGATGTATCTCTTTCATTCATAACATTTTCTGTAGGAGGTACTTTGCTTTATAGCAAGATTAAGCAATTGGGTAAAAGTATAATGTTAATAACGTTTTTTGAAGCAGAGTTAGCATTTCTCTTTGTATTTATTGGTTTATTCATATTAGCGCCATATCTTGTTCATATAAATTCTGCAACAATATTAACAGTATATTTACCATTGGCTTTGTTTTTTGGCGCATTGGCTTCTCCAACTGATCCATCGTCAACATTAGCTGTTATGCATCAATATAAAGCAAAAGGGAAGGTTTCATCAACAATAATGGGTGTAGCAGCTTTTGATGATATATTTGGCTTATTAAACTTTAGTATAGCATTAACCATTGCACAAATAGTTGTAAATGGTGGAGGTTTTGAATTTACTACATCTATTCTATTTCCTATTTATAAAATATTTGGTGCTCTTATTTTAGGAGCTATTATGGGGTTTATATTGAATAAATTAAGTATTTATGTAAAAAAAGAAACTGCAGGGAATTTAATAGTAATAATATTTGGTGTTTTATTGACATCTTTTGGCCTAGCCAATTATATTGGCGTTGATGAACTATTAACAACAATGGCTATTGGTATTATGGTAGTAAATTTCAATCCATTTCAAGAAAGAATATTCTCCATACTTACTGAAAATACAGAAGAACTTATTTTTGTTTTGTTTTTTACTCTTAGTGGCTTGCAACTTGATTTTAATGTATTGTTTAACTACCTACCATTGGCATTAATATTTGTTGTATTTAGGTTTGCTGGAAAATATCTTGGAACTCTAATTGGTAGTAATATTTCAAAAGCTGACCCTAAAGTTAAGAAATATACTTTTGGTGGTCTAATTCCACAAGGTGGTATTGTAATAGGGCTTGCTCTATTAATAAAGCAACATGCCGAGTTTAGCCATATCGCAGATATAATTATTAGTGTTATTATTGGAGCTACAATTATTCATGAATTTATTGGACCAGTTCTAGCAAAAATTAGTTTGAAAAAGGCTGGGGAGATTAAATAATAAGTGAATAAATTATTTTGCTGTATTATTTTAATTTGGTAGCAAATAATATGTGAAATAAGTTGTTATTATTCATTATCAATTATTTCTAATCATTTTCTTATATTACTGTAGTAAGGATCGAAAAGAATAAATATGATTTCATTTTTTTCTTTTTAGTAGCCTTTTTATTTAGAATTATCTCAATTAATTTCAGCTATGCCCAAGATTATAGTGGACAAAAAAAGAATTGCACCCTAAGTTTTGTTTAAGGGTGCAATAATAAAAAATCAATGTAAATATTATTTATTTTCCTAGTTTAACACGTGAGAACCAAATATTTTCGTCTTTTTTATCAGCTCCAAAGAAAACAGCTTTGCTTCTATTCTCTATAAAAATAATAGGTTTGTCATTGTTGACGTAGAATCTATTTTTCTTATTGTACATTTGTATAAATTCTGAAATTGTTGCACTTTCAATATCTATTGTTGCAATACGTGGATATAATAAATTTTTGGTATCTGTTTTGCCATCACTTTCATAAACTAGCCAACTTAGCGTTTCTTTGTCAACATTATTAAACTCTGCATGAGGGGTTTTATTTGTTGCTTTATTTATTAGCTTATAACCATATTGAGCTTTTAGTTTACCTTGACTATCAAAATGGAATAAACTAATGTTTTCATATTTATCTTCATTTTTAGTCTGTCCACTAATAAAAATATCACCATTAATTGCAGATACTAAGTGGCCTACAATAAACTTATTTCCTTCGTATGAATCTATTTTTTTCATTCTTTTAGGTGTTTTTAGTTTGCTTTTAAATTCATCAAAGCTTATGCTTGTTACATAATCTATTTTTCCTTTCGATATTTTCATTATTTGAAAATTATCGAATTTTGGGTTTTGAAGTTTATTAAAAGCTTTGTCGTTTTTTTTCTTAAAAGCTGAACCATAAGCTATCACATCACCTGTTTCTGTTTCTGCAAAATCATAAATATCCCATTTACTACTTGGCGATTCAAAAGCAATTTTTTCTTGCACATCAGCATCTTTATTTATTCTTAGATAATAATAATCTCTAACATTTACAGGCTTGTTTTTACCTGTTGCCATAGGAGCCAAAACTGCGGCAATTGAACCATCACTTAATACTTTACTAAAAACAACACCATAATACTTGTCAAATTTTATGATTGATTTATCCTTTTCTTTTAGTGTTTTTGCATCATATTTTATTGCTAAATATCGTGCAGTAGTAAAGTTTTTTAACATCCATGATTGAGCTCCAAAAACTAATAAATCACCTGAAGCCTCTGCGTAAGTTTTTTTGTTTTTACCCCAGTGTTCAGCTTTTACACCATAGTTTTTTGCTATTTCTATGCTTGGCTCATCTGTTGCATAATTAACTAATTGTATTCTACTTGCTCCTTTTTGTATGAATTTTGGCATATCAGATAATTCTTCAACTTTTAGCCTTGGTTTAACTTTTTGAGTTTCATCAAAGTCATATTCATAATGACTTGGTATATATGAAGCCGTTTTTCCAAATTGATGAATATAGCCTCTTACCCAATGTCTGTAAATATTTCCTTGCCGCAATGTTAAGTCAAGACCTTGAGCAACTCTAACTACAGTTGGATTAGGCCATTCATCTTCAGAGTAATCTATAAAGTCAAATTTAGCTATTGCATCATCATCATTTAAAGTTTCAGAATTTTCATTAATTTGATTAAAGTCGTAATCATATTTGTATGTTACATAAATAGTTTTTTTATTTTTTTGATGGATGAATATTAAAGTATATTCTCTATCTGTTTCATCGTATTTAAACGAGCCCAAATAACCTTCTCTTGCGTCTTTTGATAAAGGATGTGTTTTCTCAGCTTCAATTGTTTGAGCAGAAAGCTGCAACATAAAAGTTATGCTTAAAAATATTGTAAATAGTGTTTTCATGATTTTTAATCTTTTAATGATTTTGCTTACTCTGTTTTATAGGATTTTAAGCAACCTCCTCATTTTGACAGAAATATGTTGTAAAAAAAACAAGTAATTTTAAGCCTTTCAATTATTTTAATTGATGCCATTTTATCTTGTTCTGATTATATTTTTATATTGTCTAATTACTTATTATACAAAGATTGTAAATATTTGTACTTGTTACAATAGGGTGAATACCTTATTTTACAACAGAATATAAAGGGTAGATACCCTATTTTGGGATGAAATATGATTAATAAAAGTGAACATATAATGTGGTTACCAACAATTATAACAATTTACTATAATTTAAATTACTATTTTTGGATCTTATAATTTTAGTAAATAATAAAAATATAGAATATGAAGAAGTTAACATTAGTAGTATTAAGTTTTGTTTTCGTAATGCTTACCACAACCTCTTGTGAAAAAGAAGAAGAAGTTAGTTTTGATGAGACATTAATTATTGGAAAATGGAAAAGTGGCACATTATTCGAAAGATATGACTCAGACAAATCAGGGGCAACTTGGGATACTGCCGATGATGTTACCGAAGATGAAGCACAGGAGTTTACTTGGACTATCAAAATAGACCAATTAGAGCAAATTCATATTATTGAGAATGGTGGTCTAGTGCCAAAAGTATATACACTTACAACCTTAACTGCTTCAACATTAGTGTATAAAGATGATTTCGGTACGGTTAAAACTTTCAGTAAACAATAGAAAAATGCGAGTATTAAAAAAAATTGGAATAGGCATATTAGGATTTCTTTTGGTAGTATTATTAGCTATTACAATAGCTGTGTGGTATATTTTTACACCAGAAAAATTAACTCCAATAGTTAATGAACAGGCAAAAGAATATCTAAGTTGCCAAACGAATATTGAAAAAGTTGAACCAACCTTTTTTAGTACATTTCCATTTTTTGGGCTCGAGCTTACGAATGTTAGTTTAATAGAGGATACAAATCTCAATAAACCGGATACGCTTTTAACATCAGCTAAATGTCTAGTGTCTTTTGATGTAATGGGCTTCCTATTAGATGATAATATCACACTTAAGACTTTTCTTATTGAAGATGGCTATTTGAATTTCAAAATAGATGCCACTGGTCATTCTAATTTAGATATTCTTATAGACAATTCCGATTCTACAGAAACAGATACTACAGCATTCGCTTTTGGTAAAATTGATATTAAAAACGTGGAGTTTAAGAATTTCAATGCTAGATATACCGATGAGTTAACTTTAGCAAGGGCAGATATTGAACAATTAAATGCCAATCTTGAATTTATATACGATAAGCAAAAGCAGTATGTTGATTTGAATATGCAGTTAAAAAAGATGCTATATACAACTTCCGATTCTATGGCTCTTTATGTTGATGTTAATGATTGTGATATTAAAATTAACTCAAATGCAAAAGACGAAAATCTGTTTAATTCTGATTTGAAATTCATTTGTGAGTCTATGTCGGTTTCTATGGAAGGTGATACCCTTTTATCTAATATGAAATTTGATACACATAT